>Ga0105355_10000103_pt1 | contig 67949 bp, 51 predicted proteins | sample GOMGulsemesocosm_2_FD_83508 | JGI IMG/M metagenome (GOLD analysis project Ga0105355, IMG submission 83508) | Methane-oxidizing microbial communities from mesocosms in the Gulf of Mexico - GOM9C Gulf of Mexico | ecosystem: Environmental > Aquatic > Marine > Cold seeps | place: Gulf of Mexico...
CATTATCCCACATAGTCGTGATCACCATATCAAGGCTGACTTTATGGTTACCATCGCCGCGCAAGGCGAGTCGTGAAGCGTTGATTGCTTTAACTGCGCCCATCGCATTTCGCTCGATACAAGGTACCTGAACTAAACCACCAACCGGATCGCAGGTAAGCCCTAAATTATGCTCCATACCAATCTCTGCAGCATTTTCTACTTTTTCTGGGGTGCCGCCCATGATTTCGGTAAGTGCTGCAGCAGCCATTGAACAGGCAACGCCCACCTCACCTTGACACCCAACCTCGGCACCTGAAATTGACGCGTTTTTCTTGTACAGAATACCAATTGCCGCGGCACTAAGTAGATAACGCACCGCAATCTCTTGGGTTACCGGTTCGATAAACTTATCGTAATAACATAACACGGCTGGCAAGATACCCGCCGCGCCGTTGGTTGGCGCTGTCACGACTTGTCCGCCAGCGGCATTTTCTTCATTAACCGACATCGCAAATAGATTAACCCAATCGATTGCGGCCAATGGATCGGCGTTGGTTGCGCCCTCGGCTTTTAGACGGCGGTGTAAGGAGGCCGCGCGGCGACGTAACTTTAAACCGCCGGGTAAGATGCCTTCACGCTTAATGCCGCGCTCAATACAGGCTTGCATCGTATGCCAAATACCCATCAATTTTTCGGTGATTTGTGTTTCACTGCGAAGCTGTTTTTCGTTCTCCATCATCAGGGCGGAGATACTTAGGCCATTGTCTAAACACAGTTGCATCAGTTCTTGAGCGCTATCAAATTTGAATTTGGCGGTGTCAGGTGCGACGCCTTTAGCTTTTAATTTAGCCATTTCATCGTCATCGACAATGAATCCCCCACCAATTGAATAGTAGATTTTACTATATAGCAGTGTGTCTTTTTCGTAGGCGAACATTTCCATGGCATTGGCATGGATTGGCAGACTCTTACGGCGATGGAATACAATGGCATTCTTGTTGGGAAATAAACTAGGCTGTTGCCCGAGTAAATTTATCGTCTGTGATTTGTCAACTTGCGCTAAAAAATCGTCAATTATCTCGGGGTCGATACTCTCTGGTTCGAAACCACCTAACCCCAATATGACAGCCTTGCCAGTGCCGTGACCGATCCCCGTTTGACCAAGAGAGCCGTATAGTTGAGTGGTTACGCGGCTAGTCTTAGTCAAAATTTCTTGCTCTTCGAGGTCTTTGACAAAGCGAAAAGCGGCGCGCATTGGGCCAACCGTATGGGAACTCGATGGGCCAATACCGATGCTGAACATATCAAATACACTAATCATTTTTTTCTCATTTTTTTGTAAGGTAATGCATGAGCGCAATGTTACACTAGCGAGATAGTTAGCCCAACAAGATTGTATAAAATTCTTGAGGGGCTTCAATGTATTAAAATAATTACAACTTTATAGGAGCGCCACTTGGGGCCATTAATGCTAGATGTAGCAGGGTTAACCCTGTCGGCAAACGAAAAACAACAATTAGCCAATCCGTTGGTGGGTGGCTTAATCTTATTTAGCCGTAACTTTGACAGTATAGAACAATTATCTACGCTGATTAAGCAAATTCGCACTGCTGCGAGCCACTCTCTGATCATTGCGGTGGATCATGAAGGGGGTAGGGTTCAACGTTTTATCAACGGTTTTAGTCACTTACCAGCGATGGGTAAAATATTACCTTATTGCAAAGGTGACCTGACTTTAGCCAAACGCCACTGCCTAGATCTAGGTTGGTTAATGGCGAGTGAGTTGTTGGCACTAGATATCGATATTAGTTTTGCGCCAGTACTGGATTTGGACATTTGTTCAACGGTGATTGGTGACCGTGCCTTTAGCGACGACCCGGTTATTGTCAGTGCATTGGGCGGCGCGTTTATTAGCGGCATGGGCGAAGCGGGCATGGCATGTACTGGTAAGCACTTTCCTGGGCATGGCAGTGTGGCAGCAGACTCACATATCGATATCCCAATTGACCACAGAGAGGCTAATGCCATTGCTAGCATCGATCAATGGGTATTTGATTCATTGATTGGTCAAGACAAGATCGAAGCGTTAATGCCAGCCCATGTTATTTACCCGGCATTTTGTGATAAACCCGCAGGCTTTTCTCGTTTCTGGCTCCAGACGGTATTGCGTGAAAAATTAGGCTATGATGGCGTGCTCTTTAGTGATGATTTAGGCATGGAAGGGGCGAGTGTCGCAGGCGATTTTCCTCAGCGCACCCTAGCGGCACTCAGTGCTGGCTGTGATATGGTGCTGGTGTGTAATAATCAGTCAGGCGCGCAGCAAGTACTCGATTATTTACAGCGCGATTATCTTAATATTATGAGCGAGGAGCAGATAACAAAATCGACTCAGCGCTTAGAGACCATGCTGGCTAAAGCCCAGCCGCCAAAAAATCTGCGAGCAAGCTCACGTTGGATAGCGGCTAATGCGTTGGCTCAGGCAATCTCGGCCACATAATTGGTATCATATTTGCGCAACAAAAAAGGGTTGATGCCAGCGCATCAACCCTTTTTAAATAGACCTATGTATTAGGAGCTAATCTTCGTGACATCAACAAAGAGCTTTAACATCTGCCCCGGCTGAATATATTTTTTATTGTGCAGCGCGTTCCAACGCTTAACATCCTTTATTTTAAGCTTAAACTTCTGCGCTATTCGAGCGACAGAATCGCCACGGCGCACTTTATAATTGATCTTGCGGGTGATGTTGTTGGAGCTGCCTTTGCTGTTGTTTTGATCATCTTTTTGCCAAATGACCAATGACTGTCCCAGCCTCAGTGTATCTGTGGGTGCCATGCCATTCCATTTTGCAATGCTGCGATGAGCGACTTTATATTTACGCGCAATATCCCATAAATTATCACCCGACTGCACAAGATGGAGCGTCTTAATCCCCTGGCGTTTTCGATTTTGTTTAGTGGCTAAACGTAGATCGCTAGATAATTTATAATCACTAAGCTTGGTTGAGGCCACCGGAATGAGTAAGAATTTACCGGCGCGAATATTATTGCCTGCAATGTCATTAACCTGGCGAATAATATTAGGGCTGGTTTTATGACGCTGGGCAATAAGGCCTAGACTATCGCCGCTGCGAATTTTATAGCGTACCCAGGTTAATAGTTCTCGCTTGCTGGTATTAGCCAATGCATGGTTGAATGTGTCGACTTGGCTATGGGGCAACATCAATCGGTGTTGGCCATCGGGATCGGTGGCCCAACGGTTAAAGCCAGGGTTGAGTCGGTAGAGTTGTTCTAGCTCAATATCCGCTAGCTTTGCCGCCAGCGCCAAGTCGATTTGACTTCGCGTATTAACGCTAACAATTTGCACACTGTTGGCAATTGGCGGCCACACCACACCATATTGCTTAGGCGTCGCCAGTAACTTCGATAACGCCAGTAGTTTTGGTACATAACTGCGCGTCTCTCGTGGTAAAGACAGCGACCAAAAATCAATCGGTTTTCCAGCTTTACGATTACGAACAATGGCGCGGCGAACACGTCCTTCGCCCGAGTTATACGCGGCCAAAGCATGTAACCAATCCCCTTTGAAATATTTATGTAGGTATTGAAGATAATCTAAGGCGGCATGCGTAGAGGCGTAAATGTCGCGGCGTCCGTCATACCACCAATTTTGGCGCAGGCCGAAGCGTTTACCAGTGCCTGAAATAATTTGCCACATACCTGAGGCTTGGCCGTGTGAATAAGCAAAGGGATCGAAAGCGCTCTCGACAATAGGCAACATCGCAATTTCTAGCGGCATACCACGTTTTTCAATCTCTTGGACAATGAAATGCAAATACGGCTGAGCGCGCTTAGACACGCGCTTAATATAATTAGGATGGCGCTTATACCAATTTAACTGCGCGGTAATCTTAGCATTGCCAGGATGGTCTAACGATAATTGCATCCGAACCCGTTCCCACACATCGTCAACTTGCTGTGGCGTGGCAGGTAAGGGCGCAATGATGGTCGGTAAGGGGGTTGCTACGATTTCTATCACAGCGGGTGAGACTACCGTCTGCGTGACGTTAGGCGTCGCTGGCTTGGGGGAAGATTGACAGCCAATCAACGTCAGCGCGAGCAATGTGAGTAGGGGGTAATTCAATTTTTTTGGCAAAACAACAAACCTTTAACATAATATGCTCGACATTATAACCGATTGCCAAGGCGCATGGAAATACCCAGTTTAATCACTGGGCTAAGCAGTTAAAAATTATCCTTCCACAACCTAAGACCAGCGAAGCGTTGACTGAGGGTGGTTGCTAATTCTTGCTGATGAAAGTTTGCAATAGCTTGAGCGATTGCCGATTCGTTAAGACGTAAGAATGGATTAGTGGCTAATTCCTGAGCAATGGTCGATGGTATTGTCGCTAGTCCTTGTGAGCGCAGCTCGGTTGCTGCGCAAATACGTTGCGCTACGCTTGCACATTGCGGTGACACTGCGCGGGCGAACGCAAGATTGGCTAAGGTATATTCGTGGGCGCAATATACCTTGGTTGCGGGCGGCAACATTGCCAATTTGGCCAATGAGTGCTGGAACTGCTGGGCATCCCCTTCAAACATGCGCCCGCAGCCAGCGGCAAATAACGTGTCGCCACAAAACAGACTGGTCGGGGTGACGTAGGCGATATGGCCCAGCGTATGGCCCGGCACAGCTAACACCGAGACAGGTATGTCAAAGGTGTTTAGCCGGATAATATCACCCTCGTCTAGGGGATGAGTCACCACATCCTGTGCCTCAATACAGGGACCATAAACCGCGATGTCTTGCTCGAAATGCTTGAGCAAGGAGGTAACCCCCCCCGTATGGTCGGGATGATGGTGGGTAATAAGTATCGCTTCAAGGACCAAGCCATGACGCTTAATGGTGTTAATCACCGGTTTTGCATCGCCAGGGTCAACCACCACGCAGGTGTTGGTTAATGAATTTTTGATTAACCAAATGTAATTGTCGCTAAAGGCGTTGATTGCTTCGACTTGATAAGGTTGAGTAGACATCAGTTTGTCCCCTTTAATCGAGAATGACGGTTTTGTGATTATGCACGATAACACGGCCTTCAAGATGCAGCTGTAGACCCCGTGCGAGCACCAGTTTTTCAACATCTTTGCCAAGGCGCACCATATCTTCGGGTTGCATGCGATGGCTGATCCGCGCGACGTCTTGATCGATGATTGGGCCCTCGTCAAGGTCACAAGTGACATAATGGCAGGTGGCGCCAATGAGTTTTACCCCACGCTCAAACGCCTGATGATAAGGTTTTGCGCCAGCAAATGAGGGCAAGAAACTATGATGGATATTGATTATTCTTCCTGCATATTGCTCACATACTGCCGGCGGTAAAATTTGCATATAACGCGCTAGCACGATCGTTTGCGCCTGATGCTTAGCAATTATCTCGCTGACTTTAGCAAAATGAGCGGCTTTGTCATCGCCAACGGGCACATGATAAAACGCAATACCATGCCATTCTACTAGCGCTCTGAGATCTTCATGGTTTGAGATCACACAGGGGATATCACAATCTAAATCACCACTATGCCAACGGTTTAATATGTCAGCGACACAATGAGATTGCTTGGAACACATCAGCACCACGCGATTTTTTACCGTAGAGTCGCTGATATGCCATTGCATATCCAAATTTTTGGCGATCGGAGCGAAGGCTTCTCTAAAAGTTGCTAGCCCAAATGGTAATGAACTGGCGGTGATTTCATGACGCATGAAAAACCATTGACTCTGGGTGTCGGTATGATGGTTTGCTTCGAGGATTGAACCGTTATATTGCGCGATAAACTGACTAACCTTTGCGACGATACCCTGTTGATCTGGGCAGGACATAACGAGGCGATAAACTTGTTCCATGGTGTATTTCTAATGATAAAAGGCTAATCCTTTGACCCTACCATAAACATAATAGCAATTGTTAGCCCAGACCCTACAGATTGTTAAACTATTTTAGTAAATTTGTGAAGTGGCTGTTTTTTTTATAAGCTAGGAGTCGCCGCAGGGCGATAATCATTGTTGCAATAAGCTTGGTTGAGCGCTAATGAGCAAAGAAATTAGAGACCAATTACAGTTGTTTTCCGTCGATAGTCCTTGCATTGGGGTGTGTGAGGTCAATAATCGTGGCTATTGCAAAGGTTGCTTTCGCAGTCGCGATGAACGCTTCTATTGGTTACAACTAAATGACGGGGATAAGAGTAAAGTGCTTAAGCTTTGTAATCGGCGGCGCAAGAGAAAGGACCAACAGGGTAAAGGGAGTGATGAGCAATCACCACAATCCCCAAACCTATCGCTATTCTAGTCGCGAGTTAACCTTGTGCGTTAATCGATTGTCCGGTAACACCAATGCTTTCATCCGCCATCAAGAATAACCACGGTGCAATGATTTCTTTGGGGGTTTTAAGGCTCATTGCATCTTCGCTCGGATAGGCTCGTGCGCGCATTTGGGTACGTGTAGCGCCGGGGTTAATTGCGTTAACTCGGATCCCGGTATTCTCTAATTCATCACTGAGTGTTTCCATCATGCCCTCGGTCGCAAATTTTGAGATGGCATAGGTTCCCCAAAAAGCGCGGCCTTTCTTACCAACACCACTGGAGGTAAATATAATTGAGCTATGGCTGCTTTTTCTTAATAACGGCAACAACGCCTTAGTCATCAAAAACGGCGCCTTAACATTCACTTGCATTACATCATCGAAACTTTGCTGTTCAATTTGCTCGAATGGCGATAACACAGTTAAAATTGAGGCATTGTGCAATACTCCATCTAAACGCTGATACTGCAGTTCAATGGTATCGGTCATATCGATATAATGTTGCTCGCTTGCACCTTTGAGGTCGAGCGGCACGATCGATGGCTGTGGGCCGCCAATGGCTTCAATTTCATCGTAAACGGCTTCAAGTTTTGCTACTGTTTTACCCAACAAAATGACACTCGCACCTTGCTCAGCAAAGGATAATGCCGCCTGTCGGCCTATACCGTCGCCGGCGCCTGTTACTAGAATCACTTTACCCGCTAGGGCATTTTTTTTAATCGAATAGTCAAACATTTAACTTCCTAATCATCACTATAGTTAGAGTGTTCTCTCTAATTTAAAATTTAATTGCAAACAGTTGTTTTAAATGGGTGGTTGAATTAACACCAACTTTAGCCCAAAAATGTACGGTTAATAAGTAGATTAATGGCTATCTTTAGGTTAAGTTGAGCGCTATATACAATAATAATCCAATATAACTCTCAACAAGTTGCACTATTCTAGCAAGCTTAATTAGAGAATTAAAAATAATAACGATAGGAAATGGGGAATTTTATGAAAAAGTTGTTGCTAAGTGTTGCTATAGCCAGTGCATTAGGACTTTCAGGCTGTGGCGGCGACACCGTTGCCGAAATTAAAGAGCAAGCACAATCTAATGGCGGTGGTAATCAGCCGCTTTCCCGTATCGTGTTCGACCCGGCCAATTCTGTGGTAGCAGTACCCAATGATCTATTATTTAGTGGCACCACCGATGGCACGCTTAATATGCCTGGTGAGAGTGTTAATTTGGGCGAATCTGTCGATTATACCGATCCACAAACAGCCATTGGTGCGCTTGATGGTTGGTCAACAGTTGCGCCATTTGCCATCGATGTTAGCGTTGCAGATGATGTATCACTAGACGCCGTGAGTGTGGCACAACCGGGTGCGCTTCGAATCTTTGAAGCTACCTTGGGTGGACCGCTTTCGCCCGACAGTGAATGTAGCGCAGCGCCAGCAGTGAGTGCTTGTAAAATCGGCAATGAGCTGACCTATGGTGTTGACTTTGTTACTGTGGCAAAGGGCAACTCCATTGTTATCGTGCCAACCCAACCGCTTAAAGCAAGCCAGGGCTACGTGCTGGCGGTAACTGATTTGGTCAAGGATTCTAACAACAACTCGGTGGCTCCTTCGAGTACCTACGAATCTGTGCGCCTAAACGTAAATACGCACCCACTGCCGCTTGCGAGCCAACTAGGTTTACAAACCTTGGTTAATTCTTATGAGAATCAATTGAGCGACGCTGGTGTTAGCGCGCAAGACATTATTTATACGGCGGCCTTTACCACGCAATCCACCGACAATGTGTTTAACGCGGCGAAATTACTCATGCTGGCGCAAAAACCGGTGATTGAGCCTTTTAGTGCAGCAGGGTATAACGCCGGTGATGCACTCGTACAAGCGGGCGCGGTAACAGCGGGTTCAATGGCTTATTACGGCGCGGCGCGAGCGAATATCTTCGGCTCAAAACTACACGCCCCTTATTATTTGGGCACGCCAACGGCGCAAAACTGTGAAACCACTAATCCTGCCCTACTAAGCCCAGCTAATTGTCCTAGTCTGTATAGTAGTTTCAAGGCGATGGGTGATAGCCCAGTGACGGTACTTGGTGCACTGCAGGCTGGCCTGTTACCACAAGCTGTCTTTATGGCGCAATACGACGCGCAAAAAGCAATGTTTGGCCGTGGTGATTTTACCGGCGACCCAGCACAGCTTGCGGGCATGCAATTTAATGTAGGCAGCGCCGAGAACCCTGTATATCTTGATTCTGCACGTCACCTGACCAAATTTAATCCAATCCCTGCGTTAACCAATAATCCGGTGACCGATACCATCGATGTATTGGTATCGATGCCTAATTTGGAATTGATCAACCAAGGCCGCACCGCTGCCGGTAAAGCGTTGTTAGAGAAACCAGCGACAGGTTGGCCGGTAATGCTATACGCACACGGTATTACTACCAACAAAGAGACGTTGTTTGCTTTTGCCGGTGCGATGGCCGAAGCGGGTGTCGCTGTGGTTGCGATTGACCATCCTCTACATGGTTCACGTGCTGCTCAAATGACCATTACTGGATTAGGCGCGGTGCCGTTAAGCGCTGGTGATAACGCCACCGTTTACCTAAACCTTGCTAGCCTATTAACGGCTCGTGATAACCTGCGCCAATCAGTTCTAGATTTCTTAGCACTACGCGTCTCTTTATTGGAAGCCTATGATGCCAATCCGGCTATCGCCAATATTAATCCGTTGGATGTTAGCTTCTATGGTCATTCATTAGGTGGTATTACAGGCCTTAGCTTTACAGCCAGCGCTAATACGCCGGTATTGCCGCCACAAGTTAGCTTGAATCCTTATGAAATTAAGGCGGCTTCTTACCTAGCGCCCGGTGGCGGTATACCGGGGTTCTTGTTAGAGTCAGCTGGGTTTAGTGGTACGGTCAAGGCTGGCTTAACAGCGAGCGCAAGCTTCCAAAAAGTCCTTGCCGAGCAAGCCGCGAAGATGGGCATCACTGCCGAGCAGTTAGCGGCACTTAAAGAAGCGCAAGCGCCGCAATACACAGGCCTAGTTGATGCGGTATATGGACCGTTCTCAGCGCAATTTGCCTTTGCTGCACAAACGTTAGTCGATGCCGGTGATCCGGTCAACTATGCTAAAATGCTGGGTCAAAATACACCGGCTGTTCATATCATGGAAGTGGTGGGTAACGACACCAATCTGCCAGATCAGGTAGTACCCAATAACACCAAAAACTCATTGTTGTCGGGCACCGATACCTTGGTTACGCTGGCGGGACTGGCTAAAACCAGCGAAACTGCGGTCAATAGCGCTGGCGTAAAAGCCGTGGTTAGGTTTACCGATGGTCATCACAGCTCGATTCTAACCCCTAGCCCTGCCTACGGCGGTAGTTCGTTAGCAGGTAATACTAGCGTGTTAATTGAAATGCAGACACAACTTGCCACCTTCATTGGTTCTGGTGGTGCTGTACTTCCTGTTAACGCAGATAGCGGCGTGATTGAAGAGTAATTTAATCTCGCTAATCTGTTAAAAAATGCCGCCTGCCGCGGCATTTTTTATGTTCAGCGTGGACAAGGATGTCCTAGGTAGGGCAATGCAGGGAGCATATTGCCGAGATGAATGGTCAGGTTTTTTGTTCCCGACAAATCCTAAGTACGTGCATCTCGGCTTAGGCATCCTAAGTACGCACATCCATATGTGTAATAGCAAGAAGAGGCGATGTTCTAGACAAAATACAGCGTCACCGTCCTGAGCTTGGCATTTTCGATAAGATGGTTCCTGCATAGAGCTAATGTGTCATCGATGGACAAATATGTCACGTTAGATGAGCTATCCGAACCTTCGCATGGCGACAGTGGCAATGATCGCGGACGTTACTAAGTGACGAGGTAAACGATGTTTGGTTTAACAAATAGCACCTGCTAGGTTCTTGACCAAGGGTAAGACCAGTTTTTTATGTCTTTTGCTACCTGAGTTGTGTTCTAATATCGCCAATTAATAGCAATTATCTCGTATCATTGATTACTCATTGATTTTCTTGATTAAACGCAAGAACGATAAATGATTTGTTTTACATTTCTAGAACAAATGAAGCTTGGGGAATTTTTTCAGCTTCTCATGGTCGAATTTACTGCTATATTTAATATTATTTAATGCGTTAGCGCTTACGGGTCCCTATTATGAGCTGGATAGAAAAAATAGAAAAAATGTTGCCAACGGGCATCACAAGTCAACGTCGTCATAACATTCCTGAAGGTGTGTGGAGTCAGTGTGGCCAGTGTGATCAAATTATTTATCGTGTTGAGTTAGAACGTAGTTTAGAAGTGTGTCCAAAATGTGACCACCACATGCGCGTTAGCGCTCGTAAACGTTTAGCTGGTTTCTTAGATCAAGGTTCGACTACCGAGTTGGCGATTGACCTAGAACCGAAAGATTTACTCAAGTTTAAAGATACTAAAAAATATAAAGATCGTATCTCTGCGGCGCAAAAGTCATCGCAAGAGAAAGATGCGATGGTCGCGATGGAAGGTAAGCTTAAAGGTATGCCAGTAGCGGCTTGTGCCTTTGAATTTGGTTTCATGGGTGGCTCTATGGCCTCTGTGGTCGGCGCACGTTTTGTTGCGGCCGCGGAAATTTCCTTGGAAAAGAACATTCCTTTGGTGTGTTTTTCTGCCAGTGGCGGCGCGCGTATGCAGGAAGCGTTAATGTCGTTGATGCAAATGGCTAAAACGAGTGCTATTTTAAATAAACTTAGTCAACGTGGCATTCCTTACATCTCAGTATTGACTGATCCGACCATGGGCGGCGTATCGGCAAGCCTTGCGATGTTAGGCGATTTGAATATTGCTGAACCTAAAGCATTGATTGGTTTTGCCGGTCCGCGTGTCATTGAACAAACGGTGCGCGAAACATTGCCAGAAGGTTTTCAACGTAGCGAGTTTTTACTTGAGAAAGGGGCGATCGATATGATTGTCGATCGACGAGAAATGCGTAACACCATTGCACGAATTTTAGCCAAAATGACCAATCAAGCTGAAATAGCGCAAGAAGTTAGTTAAATTCTTGCTATTATTAGTCATCGCTAGAAAGAGAGCTAGGACTAATAGACGCAATGAACAACTTTTCAATCAATAGCCAGTCACTGGGTGACTGGCTATCTTATTTAGAATCGATTCACCCCAGTGAAATAGAGCTTGGTTTAACCCGGGTAAAACAAGTCGCGACGCGTCTTGGATTATTAGAGGACTTAGGGCATGTAATTTTGGTGGGCGGGACTAACGGCAAAGGGTCAACCTGTGCCTATCTCGAACAATTGTTGTTAGCCAGTGGCAAGACCACGGGCGTGTTTAGTTCCCCCCATATTATCCGCTATAACGAGCGCGTTAGAATCAATGGCAATGAGCTTGCTGATAACTTCCACGTACAAGCGCTACGGTTTGTTGAACAAGGCCGGGGCGATACTAGCCTGACTTATTTTGAGTTTAATACCCTTGCGGCGCTTTATTTAATGAAACAGGCAAACGTTGATGTTTTTATTCTGGAGGTCGGGCTTGGCGGGCGTCTTGATTCAACCAATATTGTCGATGCAGACATGGCGGTGATCACCACCATCGATTTAGATCACCAATCATGGCTTGGTGATACGCGTGAATTGGTCGCTTTTGAGAAGGCGGGTATATTTCGTCAAGCGCAACGGGTTATCTGTGGTGAGCCAAATCCGCCGCAGCCCTTAATTGAGCATGCCAATCAGCTAAATTGCCAAATAGCCTACAAGGGACAACAGTTCAAGTTTACAGTTGACTCAAACGGACTGTGGCAGTTTACCGGGCAATACTTACACCTCAAAGATTTACCATACACGCGCTTACCGTTGACTAATGCCGCTACCGCGTTAAGCGCATTCGAACACTTGAGCCATACGCTTGACATTAACCTGTCGGAAGATGCGATCGCCAAGGTAATAGCCAGTACAGCGTTAACAGGACGCTTACAGACTATTGCTCACTCACCGACTATTGTGCTTGATGTCGCCCACAATCCGCAAGCTGGGGGATATTTGGCGCATTGGCTGGCAAGGCAAACGGTGGCCAAGGTATTTTGCGTCTGTGCTATGCTTGGCGACAAAGACAGTCAGTCGACGTTAGCCATCGTTGAACCCTTTGTTGATCAGTGGTACTTAGCCACACTTGATTGCGCGCGCGGCGCCAGCAGCAGTGATTTAGCTAAAGCGGTGATCAAGCAAAAGGTAGCCGGTCAATTTGACTCGGTGACAGATGCGTTAACGCAAGCAAAACTTGCCGCTGGTCAGGATGACTTGATTTTGGTTTTCGGCTCGTTTTTTACCGTTGCGCACGCCTTAGCCTAAATGCTAACCTGAGGATTAACACGTTGTTTCTGGTGGTAATCCTAAGACGATTCATCTATAGTATCTTAGCTTTTTTATGCTTGTTGCAAGGAAATAATATTGACAGATCAAATTAAGAATCGGGTGGTGGGGACCTTGGTGTTATTCACTCTGGCGATTATATTTTTACCCGATATTTTTGACGGCAAGAAAAACCAATTAAAGGAAGACTTTGCGGTGATCCCGGCCAAGCCGACACTAGGACAGCCAGTCATTATTGCGCAGGACGTAATCCTTGATCAAGAGTCTCGCGCTACTGATGTTGCGCGTCAGGTATTATCAGATGATGATACCCATGCCTTAGCTGGGGAAGAACCAGATGTCGTAGTAACCAGCGCTGTCCCGACAAAAAATGGCGCTACACCCGCCAAAAAGCCAAGCGTAAAACCGTTCATGCGCTCGGGATGGGTTATTCAGATGGGAATTTTTCAACAGGCGGAGCGAGTCCAACCGTATCTCGATAAATTACGGGCCAAAGGCTTTACCGCATTTAGTGTTCCACTGCGTCCACGAGCAGGTGAAGCGACAACCGTTTATGTAGGGCCCAGTTTAGATAAAGCTGCATTAGTTAAGTTACAACCAAAGCTTAAGTCAGTGTTTAATGAGTCGGGTTATATTAAAAAATTCAGCCCACTGACTAAGCAATAACACTTACACTTCACTCACAGACTAACTATCAACCAAGCTTATTTGGGTTATAAATGCCTGTTTAAATAGCGACTTTGGTATTATGTTTGTTCAATTAGATTATTTGCTGCAACTTCTACTAGGAATTTCTCGAAAACTTGGTAGAATTCGCGCAAATTTGCAAAGGATGTCACACTTATGGCAATGATTTGGATCGATTATGCGATATTGGTCATAATCGGCTTATCGACACTGATTAGTTTAGTTCGTGGTTTTGTTAAGGAAGCACTGTCTTTGGTGGTTTGGGTTGGCGCATTTTTTATTGCGAGCAATTTCTACGCCGATCTTAGTGTGTTTTTTAGCCAGGTTAACGATGAAATGCTAAGAAATGCTATTGCTGTTGTGGCGTTATTCGTTGCTAGTCTTATTCTCGGTGCCATCATCAATTATTTGATTGGCCAGTTAGTGCATAAGACCGGCTTAAGCGGAACCGATAGAGTGCTTGGCTTATGCTTTGGCGCGCTGCGTGGGGTGTTAATTGTGTCGGCGTTGTTATTTGCTATCGATTCATTTACCACACTATCGAATTCTCCTTGGTGGAAAAACTCAGTCTTAATCCCTGAGTTTGGCGCCGTGATAGAATGGTTCTTTGAATACCTGAAGCAAAGCTCAAGTTTCTTACCAAAACAAGTCTAATTAACTCAGTAAATTACTGAGAGAGGAATTTTTATGTGTGGTGTAGCTGGCATAGTGGCCTATTCGAACGTTAATCAGTCTTTGTATGATGCGTTAACTGTTTTACAACATCGAGGACAGGATGCCGCCGGTATTTGTACGGTAGATAATGGTAACTTTCGGTTACGCAAAGCAAACGGACTAGTACGCGACGTATTTCAAAGTAAACATATGCAACGCCTACAAGGCAGCGTAGGCATCGGCCATGTGCGATATCCGACCGCTGGTACATCAACCTCGGCAGAGGCGCAACCGTTTTATGTTAATTCTCCCTTTGGCATTAGTCTGGCTCACAACGGTAACCTAACCAACGCAAATGAACTCAAAGACCACCTATTTAAAGTGGCTCGTCGCCATATTAATACCAATTCGGATTCTGAGATATTACTCAACGTGTTGGCGCATGAGTTGTCACTTGCGCCGTCGATGACCCTCTCGCCAAGTGAGATATTTGGCGCGGTAGCTCGTACGCTTGAATTAGTTCAAGGGGCTTATGCCGCAGTTGCTTTGGTCATTGGTCATGGCATGTTGGCATTTAGAGACCCGTTTGGGATTAGACCCTTAGTGTTGGGACAACGTGAAGATAATGGTCTTGTGGAATATATGGTGGCGTCAGAAAATGTTGCGCTAGATGCTGTTGGTTTTACATTCTTACGTGATGTCGCACCCGGTGAAGCGGTTTATATCGATCCAGAAGGACATTTACACACCCAGCAATGTGCCAAAAACCCTGTTTACGCGCCTTGTATCTTTGAATATGTTTATTTCGCGCGCCCTGACTCTTTTATCGATAAAATATCGGTCTATCAGGCTCGCCTCAATATGGGTAAAAAGCTTGGTCAGAAAATTGCTCGTCAATGGCAGGATCTCGATATTGATGTGGTCATTCCAATTCCAGAAACATCTTGTGATATTGCACTAGAGATTGCTGGCGAACTGAATTTACCCTATCGCCAAGGTTTCGTGAAGAACCGTTATATTGGCCGTACCTTTATCATGCCGGGTCAAACGATGCGCCGTAAGTCGGTGCGCCGCAAGCTTAATGCGATCACCAGCGAGTTCAAAGGCAAAAACGTATTATTAGTCGATGATTCGATCGTACGTGGCACCACGTCAGAACAAATCATTGATATGGCAAGAGAAGCGGGGGCTGCCAAGGTTTATTTTGCATCTGCTGCACCAGAAATTCGTTTCCCTAATGTCTATGGTATCGATATGCCAAGTGTTAATGAACTGATTGCCCACGGCCGCGAAGTCGAAGAAGTTGCTGCGCTTATCGGCGCCGATGAGCTAATCTATCAGGACATTTCTGACCTTATTGCTGCTGTCGGCGAAGGTAACCCACAAATTGAAAAATTTGAGACCTCAGTGTTTAATGGTAGTTATGTCACCGGCGATATCAGTCAGGATTACTTGGATGAAATCACCGGTATACGCAATGACTCGGCGAAAAACAAAGCGGAAAGTGGCGCTGAAATTTCAAATATCGACCTACACAATGAAGGCAATTAGTCTGGATTGAACAGGGCATAATCGACATCCGTTGTAAAAAGGCCGGGGCATCCAAAAGATGCCCCGGCCTTATGTTCATGTGTGCACATGGCTGATTCTCTGTTCCAGACAGAATCTAAGTACCACCATCCTCGGTGGCAATGTGCTAGTTAGAGCACTGTAGGGAACAAGTGCCGACGACTAAATGGACTTAGAAGTTAGAGCGAAGCATGGATGCCCGAGCCGAGATGAACGGTCAGACTTTTTGTTCCCGACAAAGTCTAAGTACGTGCATCCCTGCACGCAATGCCGCGGTGCCAGGGCAGAGTTTTTGTTCCCGACAAAGTCTAAGTACGTGCGTCCCGGCTTAGGCATCCTGCGTCGCTCTAACTGCGCCATCCATGGCTTCGCCTGCACGCAATGCCGCGTTGGCAGCACAGAGTTTTTGTTCCAGACAAACTCTAAGTACTGCCATCCATGGCAAGGAGCGGCCATGTTCATGCGGGCACATGGCCGATTTTATTCTTTAGAAGACTGCCAAGTATCGACACGACACACCAAATATTAAATTTGCCACAGCATTTGTTGTTCTAACTGTTGCTTGAACGGCGTGGTATCGATGTTCTTTTGTGCAACAACAATTAGGTAATTAGTGCCTAATTTCTTAATTGTTCCCGCATATTTCTCATTAGAGAACGCCAGTTCTACCTGTTTAAAATCGTAGCTGTCGGGCACAAGGTAGACATTGATGCGGCTCTCTTGATGTTGATAAACCAAATGTGCACTGGTAATACCTTCAAAGTCACAGTCTTTATTCCAAATAACGTCGTTAGCCTGGGTCAAACTCGTATTATAGCTTGCTAGATGTAAATTAAGCTTATCTAGGCTTGGATGCGTGTTAGTGACCCCGGCGTAACTATGCCCGTGCGCAGCGTGACTCAGCGCGTGCAATGCCAGATCCTGATTATAGGTGTTTGATTGCATCATAAATTGAGCGCCAAACACCGACAAAATTACCGATGCGGCTAAGGCAAAATAACCACTAGGCGACCAAAATTTACGTGCCGTTGTGGGTTGGTCGCTAATCGACATGATTGCATCAAGGTGTTCGCTACTTGGCTCGGGGGCACGACCAAAGGCTTCCAACAATTGTTGATCTTGATTAAGCTGCTGATCGCGTAAGTTAGCCAGCGCAGTATCGCTGGCTACGGCTTGTAAAAAATCTGGTTCTTGACAATATGGATCGCTTATCGCCATATCGTAGTGGTGCTGTTGCTTCATCGCTCTGCCTTCGCTGGTTGGTCACTGGTAAGCATCTGGGCCAATTGTTTTTTGGCTCTAAAAAGTCGTGTCATCACGGTGTTTTTGTTTAACCCTAATTGTTTGGCGATCTCATCGCCACTAAATCCCATCAGGACTTGTAGTAATAAAGGCTCTCGGTATTGTTCACTGAGCATTGTAATCGCCTGGTTGAGCATATCATTATCGATAGCCGATTCAATATTGGCGTTTTCGTCTTCGATGCTACAATCGTCGATATCCACCAATGACAGTTGCTTACGCTCGAAGCGCCGTGCATTCTCTCGCCGCAAGATAGTAATTAACCATGCCTTGGCCGCATTGATATCTGCCAATTGGTCGATAGCACGCCACGCTCGCAGAAAGGTTTCCTGAACCAAATCCTCGGTGACTTGCTTGTCATGGGTGAGCCAATATCCATAGCGAAATAGATCGCCATGATATTGCCTCACTAACATCTCATACTTTCTCTTGCTCTCTTTTTTCAAGACCGTGGCACCCTAGCAAAAATTTCATTGATGGTGGTAAATTGTATCGATATCTTCATTATTATTGATATAACCGGGTTAACACTTGATCTTTAGTCTCACAATTTTTCTTTACGAACTGCTGTAACAACGCACTAAATTGTCGATAATCGAGACTCTTTTGCTGCTGACCAAAACGATTTTGTGCCAATGATTGATAGCACTGCGCCAGTTCGGGATGTGATTTGGTGAGCTGGGCCAGATCCATTTGATGATACTGTTTTAGCCAAATAGGAAATAGGCGCAGTATGGCGACATCATCCTTAGCTATCATAGCCTGTTGCAACTGTTTTTGCCCTGTTGTTGTCAGTATGGGCTGATGGCGTGGCGTCGATGTTACGCTTTTGTCAGCACGGGCTAGCCTAAATAGAGCAAGCAGCAGCAACAACAATAGTGTGACTGTTGCTAGTTGCCAATAAACGATCTGCCCGTCGCTTTGTTGTTCAACAGCTTGCTCATCTTGTGGTGTATTTTCGAGCGAGGAACTCGGCTGGAGATTCGGTGATGTTGGTGTTGGCTCACTATTGGCGGCGGCAATTACTTCAATTTTTTTTGCGCCAATGATCGCCCATTCGAGTGCTTTGGTTTGGCTGTTAAACCAGGGTAATCTTATTTCTGGCAGTAGATAACTGCCAGCTTTGCTTGGAATAATAGCGACCTTCTGGACAGATTGTGCGATTAGGGTGGTGCCATTAAGCCCTTGCTGTGCCGTTTTCTTATCGGGGTAGGTGGCCAATCCCGGACCAAAGTCGCTATCAAGCTGTGGCAGTTGTTCGACGCTGGCGTTAGCAACTGTTAGGGTTAATGTTCGGGTCACCGGCTGACCAACGACCAGTGGCTCGTCGCTGCTCCATGCATCTTCTAACACGACATGCTCTGACACCAGCCACTGACCCGGAAAGTCTTTGGGGATAGGGTGGACGACAAATGGCTTGCTATCGGCAACGATGGTGATGGGTTTTGAGCGACCATTATTAAAGTAAGTGTTGCGTTGTGACTCGCGTACATCGCCGCGAAATACGCTGCCTTGGAGGGTGAAACTGCCCGCTTGATTGGGAACAATGGTGTAATGGCGAGTGATTACACGATAGCGCCGACCAGCGACAATTTCACTGCTCTCGCTGTCTTCGCCTAATGGTGTAATGTCTGCACCTTCTAAGACTGGTGCCTGCAATTGTGCGCGTTGCAGTGAGGCGTCGATATACAGTTTAATTTGATATAACAGGTGTTGACCAACATAGGCACTGTCTTGGCTGAAATTAGCCTCTAGCTTAATATCATCATTGGCTGCGGTCGTACTGGCTTGTTTGGGCTGGTCGATTATCTCAACGACTAAGCGTTGGCTGCTCACGCCATCGAGGGTAAATGAAGGTATGGTGAAACGCCCAGCCTGTTGTTTGGTCAAGCGAATATTCCAGGTGGTTTGTTGGTTAATGTCACCATTTACAACACGAGTGCTGGTGCCCATTGAGGTTGAACCGACGATAAATTGGGTCAACAGACTGCTGGTGTCGAGACGATTTGAGGCTATATACGCGTCGGCTATGATGGTTAACGTGAATGTTTCGCCAACCATTACCGGGTTACGATCGAGACTGGCCTCAAGTTTACTAACTGCAAATGCAGGAAAACTGGTCAATATCAATAGGGCGCAAAGCCCAAAGATTGAAGTTATATTACGCATTACCAATTTTTGTTGTCCTTGTTGTTGATGCGTTGTCGCATACGTTTTCGTGATTCAATCGTCATCTTGTTCTTTAAAAGTAAGGAGGGATCGTCGTTAACTTTGTTGAGCAGTTGATTGAGTCGTGATAATTGTTCTTTGGTCAGGTTATCTTTATTAAATGTTTCGTTGAGCGCTTTAGCCTGTTGTTGCTGCTGGCGATCTTTTTTCTGCTGCTCCTCACTTGGCTGAGCATCGTTTGCTTGGTCTTTTTGTTGCTGCGCTTTTTCCTGCTGATCTTTAGCTTGTTGGTCTTGTTGCTGTTGTGACTGCTTTTGTTGGTCTGAGGGCTCTTGTTGGTCTAAAGGCTCTTGTGGGTCTGAAGGCTCTTGCGAATCTGAAGGCTCATTTGGGTCTGAAGGCTCTTGCGAATCTGAAGGTTTTTGGCCATCGGCCGAATCCTCTTGACCCTCTTGCTTGTCACCATCATCTTGCTGATTATCTTGGTCTTTCTTATTTTGATCCTCTGGCTTGGGATCTTGTTTTTGCTGCTCGAGTAACTGCTCGACTAGCTCAATATTATCTTCGATCTGCTGCTTATTGCTTACGGGCTGGTTTAGCGCATCGCTATAGCGCGCCAACGCCTGTTGATATTGGCCGAGTTGAGCGAGTGCATTCCCCTGATTGTATAGGGCATTACCATCATTAAACTGTTCAAAGCGATCGAGCGCTTCTTGGTAGTCTCCCCGTTGGTACAGGCTAGCGCCTTGCCAGCGCGCATCATCAAATTGGCTGGCGGCCTGTTGGTGTTGATTATTCGTATAGGCGCGATGTGCCTGTTGATCATTAGTCTGCCACAGGTCGCGCCACCAACCGGGAGATGATTGTGATTGTTTGGTGTCTTGGCTTACTAATGGCTGCGCCTGCTCAGCAGTGAGTTCGGTTGCAAACAGTGGGGTGTTGACATCCGCGGCCAACACAAGAACGACCAGAAACACACTATTGAGCGTGCGGCGAAATTTTAACGCGACCAGCGGCAGCAATAACAATAAGAGATAAGGCCCCATTTCATGCCAACGGTCGCCGAATTGATTGGCGACTTCTTCACTCTGTCCATGTTTATTAAGCCCCGTGGTGATGTGCTTGATATCGTTGTTGTTATTGCTTATATCGATGTAACGTCCGCCTAAACTTTGGCTCAAATCACGTAGGGTGTTGCGTGAAAGTTGCGGCACCACAATATTACCCTGATCATCTTTGAGTAATTGGCCGTTGGGTAAGGTGATTGGTGTGCCTTTCTCGCTGCCGATACCAACAATATTGAGGGTAAATTTACTATTAGCCAATGACTGGCGTATCTTACGGATTTGGTCGTTAGGGATACCATCACCAAATAAGTAGATTTGACCCTGTTTGTAATTTGTTTGCTCGAACAATTCTAGCGCTTGCACGATAGCAAGGTCGGCACGAGAGCCCAATTCGGGCATGATGCTAGGGTTTAAGGCCGGCAGTAAATTCTGCAGATTAGCCACATCTGATGTCATCGGGCTGATCACAAATGCATCACCGGCAAAGGCGATTAAGCCCGTTTCTCCCTCTCGAATGACTTTGAGTAAATCACTAATTTTATATTTTGCACGGGTCAAGCGGTTGGGTAGGGCATCGGTGGCATACATTGATAACGACATATCGGCGACAATAATGTGTGCCTGTTTGACTTTAAATAACGGCTGCTCAATTTTTTGCCAACTAGGCCCCGCTAATGCAAAAATACCAACCAACCAGGCTAACAACAGCAGTAGTGAGGCTTGACGATTACTGCGTTGCTTAGCGCCTTGCTCCACTAACAAATCCGCAAGGTGGCTAGGCAGGTAATCAAACCATTGGCCTTGTCGCTGTTGGTTAACCACACTTAAATAGCATAACAACAGTGTCGGTATTAGGGCGATAAACCACCACGGGCGAATAAAATGAAATTGTGCAATGAATAATTCCATTAGGCTCTCTCTCTCCATAACTTGCTGCTGATCGCCAACCAACTCAATAACAGGGCGATAGATAATGGCCAGTAAAATAGTGCGCTTTGTGGACGCAGGGTTTCATTGTTGGCTTCAATCTGCTCAAGTTTATCGAGTTGACGGTAGATATCATCGAGTTCGTCTCTGTCGGTGGCGCGGAAAAATTGGCCATTAGTAGCCTGCGCTATATTTGTTAGTGATGATTCATCGATGCCAGAGGCCCGTTGGAAGAAACCGACTTGGCGCCCTTGTTTTGAGCCAACTCCAATGGTGTAAATAGTGACCTCTTTGGCGATGGCTAGTTCCAATGCCTGTTCGGGGGTCAGGTTGCCAGCGGTATTTTCGCCATCGGTTAGTAACACCAATACGCGATTGCTATCGGGCTTATTGTCAAAGCGCTTTACAGCAAGGCCAATCGCATCGCCAATAGCGGTGCGTTTTCCGACCAGCCCTAAAAAGGACTCATCGAGTAATGTGGCCACAGTGTCAAGATCGAAGGTCAGTGGCGCTTGCACATAAGCATTGTCGGCAAACAAAATTAAACCGATGCGGTCACCTTTTCGCTTGGCTATAAATTCACTCAATACCGATTTGACCATGGTAAGGCGATCGACCCATCGCCCATCCAGCCGCATATCTTCCTCTTGCATTGAGGCCGACAGATCCACGGCCAAAATGAGCTCTCGTGCTTGGGTGGGGGCAACGATTGGTTCACCTATCCATTGGGGACGCGCGCAGGCAAGAATGAGCAATAACCAGATGACGCTCAAGATGCCTAATGTTTGATAAGGTTGTTGGACCTTAGACTCTTGGCCTGTGGGGAACAGGGCATGATGACTTACTTTTAGCGCAGCCAGTTGCTGCGCTTTAGCACCGGGTAGTAAGAAATAACTCAGCAAAGGCAGTGGCAACAGCCAAAATACCCAGCTCCATGAAAACTCAAGCATTGCTTACCTTCTTAATATTGTTGCGGCTTAGCGCCTTAATCCAGCGCTGGGCGATGTCTTTGAAGTCGTCAAAGTCTTGTTGACTCTCTCGGCCATAAAGCTGCCGGATAATTTCATCTAAGCGTTGCTCAGGTTGGGGCAATCCGGCGGCGAGAAAACCCGCCCATGGCTTTCCTTGTAACGAATTGACCTGGGGGGCGCCGTGATATTCAATAGCGAGCTGCTTGAGCAATTGATTAATGTCATCGGTGGTGACACATAGCTTTAGCTGGCGTTGGCCGAGGCGTTTTAGCGCCCAAAATTGACGCCAACGCACCAGACTAATGCTCAGTCTCACCACTAACGCAAGACTTAAGCCGATAACGATCCACCATCCGTAAGCCAGTGGCCATAACCCCGGTGCCGTGGGTTCGATGATTGGCGCCAATTTATCGAGTAATGGATTAGTCATCATTGGCCTGCGTTTTGTTTTGGTTCGATTGTTTTAACTGATCGAGCAACGGTTGGTGACTCGAGAAATGCATGGTCTTGATATTTAGCTTCTTGAAGGTGTGTAGGGTGAGTTGCTGATTTTTTTCGTAAGCTTGACTGTATTGTAAGCGGCGCTGTTCATTGATAAAAAATTCACTGCGGGTGTGGCCATCAGTTATCGCGACCTGACCACTAAGCTCTGGCGGGAGTTGGCTTTCAAGCGGATCGTGGATCTGGCAGGCAATAATTTCGTTATGGCGTGATAAGAGCTGCAACTGCTTGATCGCTTTGTCGGTCATGGCTGCAAAGTCTGAAATGACAAAGACCAAGCTGCCGGGTTTGACTACGCGTCGCAGTCTTAGGCAACACGCTTCAAAACTCTGATCGCCATGGCGCTGCTGCTTAAAGTGCTCCAACCCTTGCTGATGAATTTTAACCAGATATTCGAGTACGCCAAGCGCGCCATGGTGACGGTTGCGGGGTTTTAGTTCGCGGTGGTTAAAATCATTAGAAATTAGCGCGCCGATGCGATCACCGTTGGCGACTGCTGACCATGCCAACAGTGCTGCAACATGACAAGCCTGAACAGATTTAAGCAGTAATTGTGAGCCAAAATACTGATGATGGTTAAGATCAACCAACAGAATAACCGGTCGCTCACGCTCTTCGCGGTATATTTTGGTGTGGGTTTTACCCGTACGCGCCGTAACACGCCAATCGATGGCGCGAATATCATCGCCAATTTGGTAATGACGTGCCTCGTCAAACTCCATACCACGGCCCTTGGTCTTTGCCACTAACGTGCCGGTCATATGTGATTTAATTTGGCTGTTGCTGGAGAGATCGAGAAAGGCACTACGGCCACGATATTCGAGTAGCTCCTTTACCGTGACGTCTACGCCATTGGCAAATGGTGGCAGCGAGACATGCATCCTAAGGCACCGGGACCACGGCGAGAATTTTTTCAATCACCTTATCTGGCGTAACGCCCTCTGATTCGGCCTCGTAGCTGAGCAATAAACGATGGCGTAATACATTTGGGGCAACCGCAATGATGTCTTCTGGGCTAACAAAGTCGCGCTCGTTAAGCCATGCACGCGCACGGGCACAGCGCTCCAACGCTATGGTAGCTCGTGGACTAGCGCCATAGGTTAGCCATGATGCAAGTGCGCCATCGTATTGCGCTGGGGTACGTGTCGCGATGATCAATTGCACGATATATTCTTCGAGCTGCGGTGCCAGATAGAGATCCAGACATTGCCCGCGTGCCTGGGTAATTTCCCCTTGAGCAAGTGATGGCGCACTGATCAGATCTTGTGCCTTGGCTTCGTTGCGATTGAGTGCCAATATTTCGCGCTCGATTACGGCGTTTGGATAGTCAATGCTGACGTGCATCAAAAAGCGGTCAAGTTGGGCCTCTGGTAACGGGTAGGTACCTTCTTGCTCAATCGGGTTTTGTGTCGCCATCACCAAAAACAATTCTGGCAGTTGATAAGTGGTGCTGCCCACGGTTATCTGACGCTCGGCCATCGCCTCGAGTAAAGCAGATTGGACCTTGGCTGGCGAACGATTAATCTCATCGGCAAGAATAAGGTTATGGAACAACGGGCCCTTCTGAAACTCAAACTCGTGCGTTTCAGGGCGGTAAATATCGGTACCGGTTAAATCGGCGGGGAGTAGATCTGGGGTAAATTGGACGCGATGAAAATCGCCAGCAATGCCATCACACAGCGCCTTAATCGCGCGTGTTTTTGCCAATCCCGGGGGTCCTTCCACTAGTATGTGTCCATCTGCCAGCAGGCTGATTAACATCGATTGTGTTAGCTCATGCTGGCCTAGGATCTGACTATCTAAATATTCTTTTAATTGTTTGAATTTCTCGATTGCGCTCATGTTTCACTTACCCAAAATATAGCCGAATTGTTGTTTTAAATATCATTTTTCAAATGAACAGGACATATTCGCCCAAATGGCGCGTCGAGTCTAGGGCGGATTAGCAGAATTAGTGGGCTGTTGCCTGCTTTTTGCGCAAATACACTGATTAATTCCATTTAATCAGGCGACTTGGCGCTTGTCGAGGTCTGACCTCTAGGCTATGATTGAGCACATCATTTAAAAATATGCGTGGCAAAGCGTCAGTTGCGCAGTGACTAAGGTAAATACCTATGAACAAATCGCTCCAAGATCTCACTAGTAAAGGAGGCCATCGAATTGCGATCATCGATGGTTTACGTACCCCATTTGCTAAACAGGCGACGGCGTATCACGGCATCCCTGCGCTGGATTTGGGTAAAAACGTGGTTAACGAGCTGTTAACGCGTAGCGAAATTGATCCCGCACTAATCGATCTGCTGGTCTATGGGCAAGTGGTACAGATGCCAAAGGCGCCAAATATTGCCCGTGAAATTGTGCTGGGCACGGGGATGAACGTAGCGACTGACGCATACAGCGTGTCGCGAGCCTGTGCCACGAGCTTTCAATCGACGGTTAACGTTGCCGAGTCTATACTCTCTGGCACCAGTGAAATTGGCATTGCGGGCGGGGCAGACAGCTCATCGGTATTACCGATAGGCGTGTCAACTAAATTAGCCCGTGCATTAGTCGACCTAAATAAGGCGCGCACCTTATCACAGCGTTTGCATATATTTAAGCGTCTGCGTTTTAACGACCTGATGCCGGTGCCCCCAGCTGTTGCCGAATATTCAACCGGTATATCAATGGGTCAGACGGCAGAACAAATGGCCAAGACTCATAATATCAGCCGTGGCGATCAAGACGCATTGGCTCATCGCTCGCACACGCTAGCAACAAAATGTTGGCAAGATGGCTTGCTCGATGGAGAGGTGATGAGTACGCATGTTGCCCCTTACAATGCCTTTATCGCGCAGGACAATACCATTCGTACTAACTCCGAGTTGGCCAGCTATGCTAAGTTGCGTCCGGTATTTGATCGTAAACATGGCACGGTCACCGCGGCAAATTCGACGGCCTTAACTGATGGCGCGTCTGCGATCATTATGATGCGTGAGGATAAGGCCAAAGCCCTAGGGTATGAGCCTCTGGGGTATCTTAAAAGTTATGCCTTTGCCGCGATTGATGTGTGGCAAGACATGTTGATGGGCCCCTCATTTGCGACGCCATTAGCCTTGGCTCGCGCTGGTATTGAATTGTCTGACTTAACCTTGATTGAAATGCATGAAGCGTTTGCGGCGCAAGCGTTGGCCAACATGAAAATGTTTGAATCTGATTTGTTCGCCCAACAACACCTTGGCCGCAAGCAGGCGATTGGTCAAATTGATATGGATAAGTTTAATGTCATGGGTGGATCGTTAGCCTATGGTCACCCCTTTGCAGCGACGGGCACGCGATTAATCACCCAGGTTTTAAATGAGCTTAAACGTCGTGGTGGTGGTCTCGGATTAACCACTGCCTGTGCGGCAGGCGGTCTTGGCGCAGCAATGATTTTGGAGGTCGAATAATGAGTGCATTTACTACGCTTAAAAACGAGCAAAACATCGCAATAATCACCATCGATGTACAAGGTGAAAAGATGAATACGCTGCGCGCCGAATTTGGCGCTCAGATGAGTGACGTACTCGACGAGTTGCAAACGGACACCAGCCTCAAGGGTATCGTGTTTATTTCAGGTAAAGCCGATAACTTTATCGCTGGGGCCGATATCAGCATGCTTGCTGCCTGTCAAAGTAAAGCGGACGTGGTGGCTATTTCTACCATGGGTCAGCAAATGTTTGATCGTATTAACGCGATTAAGGTGCCTGTTGTTGCGGCCATTAATGGCCCATGTTTAGGGGGCGGTCTAGAGTTTGCGCTAGCTTGTCACGCCAGAGTGTGTAGCGATAGTACAAAAACGGTATTAGGTGTACCAGAGGTGCAGCTAGGGCTGTTACCGGGCAGCGCGGGTACTCAGCGTTTGCCAACACTGGTCGGTATCGCAAAGTCGCTAGATCTGATGTTAACCGGCAAGCAATTGCGGGCTAAACAGGCACTTAAAATTGGTTTGGTCGATGACATGGTGCCTAATGCAATCCTGCTCGAATCAGCTATCGCGCTCGTTAATAAGGGTATACCAAAGCGCCGCAAGGTTACCCTCGATTTCGTCGGGAAATTATTGGAAACTAACCCGCTTGGACGCAAGGTGTTGTTTAGCCAAGCGAGCAAAACGGTGCTCAAGCAAACGAAAGGTCATTATCCAGCGCCGCTAAAGATCATCGACTGTGTTCGAGTCGGCATCGAAGACGGATATAAGAAGGGCCTGGCGGTTGAGGCTGCCCATTTTGCTGATCTAGTGATGAGTAAAGAGTCGGCGGCGCTGCGCCGACTCTTCTTTGCCACAACCGAGATGAAAAAAGAGCACGGTACAGATCAGGCGACGCCGAACAAAGTCAATCACGCCGTAATATTAGGCGGTGGATTAATGGGCGGTGGCATTGCCAATGTCACGGCAGTTAAAGCCAATATCCCGACCCGTATCAAAGACATATCACATCAAGGCATCAGCCAAGCTTATAAATACAGTTTTGATTTACTCAATAAAAAGGTCAAGCGCCGCTTTATTAGCCATGCTCAGATGCAATCGAGCCTTAACAATATCACCGGCACCACCGACTATAACGGCATGCGCAATGCCGACATCGTGGTGGAAGCAGTATTTGAAGATCTCGCGCTGAAACATCAAATGGTCGCGGACATTGAGCAACACTGTAATGAACAGACAATCTTCGCATCGAATACCTCGTCGCTACCGATTGCTCAAATTGCGGCGAAGGCTAAGCGCCCTGAAAATGTCATTGGCCTGCATTACTTCTCACCGGTGGACAAAATGCCGTTAGTCGAAGTTATCGCCCACGACAAAACATCGGCGCAAACCATCGCCACGACAGTTGCTTTTGCCAAGCGCCAGGGTAAGACGCCGATCGTGGTCAAAGACGGTGCCGGATTTTACGTTAACCGTATCTTAGCGTTGTATATGAATGAGGCGGCTAACCAACTATTGGAAGGACAATCGATTGAGTCAATTGATAAGGCCTTGGTTAATTTTGGTTTCCCGGTTGGTCCAATTACCTTGCTTGACGAGGTAGGTATCGATGTTGGGGCAAAAATATCGCCGATTCTGACTAGCGAGTTAGGATCTCGATTCGAGGCACCTAATGCGTTTGAAGCATTGCTAAATGACGATCGCAAAGGCAAGAAAAACCAACGCGGCTTCTATCTCTATGGCGCAAAATCAGCTAAGGCTAAACAAGTCGATCAGAGCGTCTATGGGGTGTTGGGCGTTACCGTCAAAGACACGGGGATCAGCGAGCAGGTCATTGCTGAGCGTTGCCTAATGCAGATGCTTAATGAAGCGGCACGTTGTTTAGAAGAAGGGATTGTCGCTAGTGCACGCGATGGTGACATTGGCGCTATCTTTGGCATTGGCTTCCCGCCATTTACCGCCGGACCGTTTAGCTACATGGATGAGCTGGGCATTGCTAATGTGGTTAGCGCGTTAGCAGGATATCAAGCGCAGCACGGCGATCGCTTCGCGCCTTGTCAATTGCTTAAGCAAATGGCCGAGAACCAACAACGCTTTTACTAATCGTCACGCTTAGGCTCGTTAATTCGAGCCTAAGCGCGGGCATATGGCGCGTGTTAGTCGATTAGCGCTGCCAATTGTTTTCTATCATTAACGCTCTCCAAAAAATGAAAAAATCAGTCAGCCAACACTTTTAGCAGTTGTCTAGTTATTAAAATACACAATGAGCACAATTAACGATAGGTAAAAGGATAAGCCAAGGAGCATAATGAGATTAACCTTTTTCGCTTTATCCGCTTTGAACGTTAAAAAATCCTTGAACACTATGTTATATCGACCAAAAGTAAATACCTTTAAAATAGCACAACCGGTCGAGTACAAAATAAACCCTAGGATTGTGTCAACCAATAACCACACAAGTATTTCCATCATGATGCTCATACTAATTCCCTAACATGTAACCCGCAATACCTGCTATTTATAGCACCAATATTTTGGTTTTTTATTTAATGTCAATAAGATACCACTAACTCCAGTTAGATTAGAATAGTTATATTGTAACTAAAAGTTGTTACCTGATAGCTGGAGGCTGCAATTTTTTGTTCATTAGCACGCTGTAAAACCGCAACCACACCGCCTCGTTATTAACTAGTTCTCACCGTTGCTCGGCACCGACTCACCCAACCACGCAGCGCGCATGGTACGAATCGAGCAAACCAGCTTATGCAAGCTCAGGTTATACCAATTCCATTAAGTAGCTTCCCACTCAGCGGGAATTGAAATGGCTTTAGGCAAGGCAGGTGAATGATGGATTAGTTATTCTATTTCAAGTTCAACTAACGCAGCATAACGTTATTTCAAACCCGCCCTGCGGGAGCGTCTCAGGACAATCACTTTGTTGTTGTGACAACTGGTAAGGTTCCTACATGGATGTAGGACATGAGGGCAACGCAGGAGCAGTTGCCGGGAATGACCATTGCTACATTGTCACGCCTAAAATTGAATGCCCTGAGTCGCTCTGAGTGGGAACAAATTTAATAGAATTGGTATTAGTTAAAGAATCAACGCCGCGATAGTGCCAAAGGCAATCAGCGGAATATTGTAATGGATAAACGTCGGTACTACCGTGTCCCAGATGTGGTCATGTTGGCCGTCGATATTGAGGCCTGAAGTCGGACCCAAGGTCGAATCTGAAGCAGGAGAGCCGGCATCGCCAAGCGCAGCTGCCGTGCCGACCAGTGCTGCGGTAGCTAGCGGTGAGAAACCAAAACTGATGCATAGAGGCACATAGATAGACGCGATGATCGGTATGGTTGAGAAAGAAGAGCCAATGCCCATGGTAATAAGTAAACCGGTCGTTAGCATGGCTAATGCCGCCAATAGTTGATTATTTCCCATGGTGCCCGACACACTGTTTACTAGACTATCTATTGCACCCGTTGCTTTCATGACATCGGCAAATCCTGCCGCGCTAATCATGATGAATCCGATAGTGCCCATCATTTGCACGCCAGCGATGAAAACATCGTGGCTTTGCGATGGCTTAAAAACGCCGCCAATGGCAAAGATGATTAGCCCGAGCGTCGAACCGATGATAATGGAGTTGGTGTACAGTTGAGCCAACAACGCGCCAGCGATAGCGATGATCGCGGTCACGATATATCGAGCGCTCAAAGGTTGGCCAACGAGTTCATTTAGGCTGTACTCGCTTTTTTGATAAACGCGTGGCTTGCGATAGCTTAAAAATATTGCGACTAATAACCCCAAAAACATCCCAAAAACGGGCAGGGCCATGACAAAGGGAATGTCACTGGCGCCAATATCTAGGTTATTAGCGACGAGATTTTTGAGCAGTAGGTCGATCAAGAACACTTGACCAAAGCCGACCGGTAACAACATATACGTTGCGGTTAAGCCGAACGTAAGCACACAAGCGATCAGGCGGCGGTCGATTTGTAACTTGCTGATAGCGCCAAGCAGCGCAGGGATCAATATAGGAATGAAGGCGATATGCACCGGTATAATATTTTGCGAGCTTACTGCTGCCAACAGTATCGCCACTAGCAATAGTGTCTTGACTAAGATAACCGATGAGGTTTTATGTTTAGCGTTGACCTGGCTAATGATTTTTGTCGCGACGATATCGGTTAAGCCAGAGCGGGAAATAGCCACTGCAAATGCGCCTAGCATGGCATAGCTTAACGCAATCGGTGCGCCAGCGCCTAGGCCACTACTAAAAACGTCCACCGTGGTGGTTAAACTAAGCCCACCGCACAGTCCACCCACCACAGAGCTGATTATCAAGGCAAACACGACATTGATACGGCATAATGATAATACCAGCATCACCAAAACGGCCAAAATTACAGCATTCATTGCCCAATCCTTTAACTACTTTAAATACAATCGCTTGATACTACAGGTTACGACGGGATTAGGCGAGGGCACGAATGTGGCTAAAGGCGTTTATTGCTCAACCAAGGTTGGTTAAATTAACCAATAACTCGTTATTATGATTATTAAACATACCCTTATGGTAGGGTTGTATCGTTAAATCAATGGTTTACGATATTGGTATTGTATTTGCTATGACATATTATGACTGATAGTTTACGTACACTAAGGAAAAATAATGAGTTTAATTCGATTTATCTTAAATATAGCATGGTTTATTTTCGGCGGTTTGATCATGGCAATCGCCTGGGCGCTCATTGGCATTTTTGCTTGCCTAACTATTGTTGGCATACCCTTTGCTCGCTCTTGTTTTGTGATTGCGCAGCTAACGTTATGGCCTTTTGGCAAAGACATCGAACGGCGAGAACGGGTTACTCGTCGGCATGATATTGGCACTGGCAGCTTGGGTACCATCGGTAATATTATCTGGTTTCTACTCTTTGGCATCTGGTTGGCAATTGGCCATCTCTTTCACGCCGTTGCATGTTTCGTAACGATTATCGGCATTCCATTTGGCATTCAGCACCTTAAACTTGCGATGCTAAGCCTTGCGCCGATTGGCCTAACGGTGGTGGATATTGATGATTAGTAGCGCTTGAGAAGAAAAAGAGCTCGGAACTATTCCAGTTGTTCCGAGCTTAGGGGAAGTAAATAACTAAGCAAACTTAACCTTCGCTTAACCACTATTTAATAGGTTAGTTCAATAAATGGCTCTTTGCCTAATTTTTTCACAAATTAGGTTACTTAGCTGACCAAACACGAGGTATTAGTTTAAAGCCACGTGATCATTGACCAACGCGCGTGGCAACTTGTTCTTTATTTTGTTGCCTACCCACTTACCCAATCCAACAGGCACGCCTTGATATCCAAGCACGACTTCCCCTTTACGTTTGCTGGGGTTATCGATTGCAATGTCGCGCCCCATCAAATACTGACATAGCTGTTGGCGATCTAGCGTCAACTCGACACGACCAAACGCGCACAATGCCTCATGGCTGATTAGGCTCTGTTTTGGCTTTAGCTCTAATAGCTTAATGCCATGGCGAACAAAGCGCATCTGCTCAACCAATTGCGCGCTGTGCTGTGGAAAGAACCAAACTTGCTGATCTCTCTGGTATAGGTTGTTAGGCTTGATTCGGTCGACATCAAGCTGCGAAGCTAATGTTTCTAAGTACGCTTTAGCGTCTTTGCTGGTGACGGCTTGGTAAGGGAACTTGCTGCGAAAATCTGGCTGATTACTGTCATTGGTGCTGCCATGCTTAATAAATTTAGCAATAAAGAAACCTTCGCTGTCAAATATCTGCGGCCAAATATGCAAATATCCTTGCTCGGTTGTTGCGCGCTGCGCGTCTGGAAACAGGTTGGCCAAATTAACGGTGCTAATTCTCGAGGCAAAAGTATCGAGTAGGTGCTGACATACTTGCTGATTTTCTTCGAAATTAAGCGCGCATGTAGAATACACCAATTGTCCACCTGGTTTAAGCGCCTTAAACGCGGAGACAAGTAAGTTCTGCTGCACCTTAGTGATATCGCTAAGGTGGTCAAGACTCCAGTTTTTGAATGCGTCGGGATCTTTACGCACAGTGCCTTCACCGCTACATGGTGCATCGATCAATATGGCATCGAATTGATTCTCCAAATAGTCACCATGGACGCTACCGTCGAAGTGACTAATCAGTGTATTAGTGATACCAAGACGAGCAAGGTTACTGTGCAACGCTTTAATTCTGCTTGACGAATATTCGTTGGCTAACAGTAGCCCGCAATTTTCCATCAAGCCGGCTAATTGAGTAGTTTTTGAGCCCGGCGCGGCGGCCAAGTCCAGCACTTTTTCAAAATGTTGCTGATCGTTTAATGCATCAAACAGCGCCACAGGCGGCAACATAGAACTCGCTTCCTGAATATAAAACAGACCTATAAGATGCTCTGGCAGTTTACCCGCCGAATTTTGTTGCTCCCTAATGTCGACCCAGTAGCCCTCGTTACACCAAGGGATTTGCGTAAACGTCCAACCTTGCGGTGTCATTAGCTTGATGAAGTCGTCGCAGCCGATTTTAAGCGTATTGATTCGGATACTAAATCGCAATGGGCGATGACAGGCCGCGATAAAATCATCAATATTAAGTGCAGCGGGCATTTTATCACTGATGCTGTCTAAAAAGGCTTGGGGTAGCAGGGTATTCATGGGTTGGCGAGGCTCAATTGTTTGACGAAATATAATGTTGTTGAGTATACCCAGTTCGGTATAATAAAGGCAGTCTCTTTTAATCGAAGCATGTTGTTGTGCCTGCTCCTCCAAAAAAACAGTCACCGGTAAGCAGGTGGCTAAGCCACTATATTGCCTATTTAGTAATCGAGGATATGAGCAAACGTTCAGTTTGTGAGCGCTGTGGCTCAAATGAGCACGATTTTGGCTTTTCATTTAGGTCAACTTAGGTATTATAGCCTGCTATAAAATTGTTAGAATACCAAGGCTCGAAAATTTTGAATACAGACTATGCTTTATTAGAGCGTCAAATGTTATCGCTGATTGACGGTGAGACAGATGTTGGCGCTATATTGTCAAATGTCGGCGCATTGCTAAATCAAACCCTAGATAATATTAATTGGGTGGGGTTTTATTTGCTTGCGGACAACGAGCTGGTGCTTGGACCTTTTCAAGGTAACGTTGCTTGTTACCGAATCCCTGTTGGACGTGGTGTTTGCGGCAGCGCAATAGCGGACAAAAAGAGTTTACGCATCGCTGATGTGCATGAGTTTGCCGGGCATATCGCCTGTGATAGCGCATCGCGTTCAGAATTAGTTGTGCCACTGCTTGTCGATGGACGAGCTGTCGGTGTTTTGGACATAGACAGTCCGTCGTTAGCGCGTTTTGATAGCGATGATCAGGCAGGTATAGAAGGGATGGTATTAGCCTTAGGTGATTATTTAACGGCTAATAGTGAAAAATCTAGTTGCAGTTATGCTCATTTAGGAAAATAATGCATTATGTATGACGTTATTGATATTCATGAATTTTTATTTGATGCTGGTGAAGTCGGCGAGTGGGAAGGCGACGAAGAACTTGCTGCAGAAAATGTAAATAGAATATATCATAAGCTTTATGAAGTAATCGACCCATCAACAGATATCGATTTATTTCGAGCGATGCTCGAAGGAATTTGGCCCTACTGGCAACACCAGCCTGGGCTACTAGAACTAGATGAAGAGCTCGTTGAGCATTTTGTCGCCTATTTAATTGAAGAATTTGAAGTAGAACCGGAAGAATAAATGAATAGTACAGCTAAACTTACTGATAACACAGAGAAACTGACCGACAATAAAGCCATCATCGCTTTCTTAGTACAAGAGTTTCCAGCGTGTTTTAGCCTTAAAGGTGAAGCCAAACCGTTGAAAATTGGTTTGTTCCAAGACTTAAGTGAACGTCTTGCGGAAAACGAAAGAGTCAGTAAGACACAATTGCGTGGCGCTATCCGCCATTACACCACCAGTTGGCGTTACTTGCGTTGCATCAAAGCAGGTGCAAAGCGCGTCGACATTGATGGCAATGACGGTGAAGAGTTATCGCAAGAACATATCGATCATGCCCAAAAGACCTTGGCAGAAAGTCAAGATAAGGCCAAAAAACGCGAAGCAGCCAAGAAGCCAGCGCCTACTGAGCAGCGTGAACAACGCCCTAAAGCGGTTAAGCCAGCACGTGCTAAACACGCCAATAAGGTTCGTTCATCTAAACCAGCTGAAAAAGTGTTAACGGGTGTAAAAGTTGAAAGCGTATCCTCGCTTAAAGTGAACCAGGAAGTATTGGTTCAAGTAGCATCAACACCAATGAAGGGAACTATTACCGACATTGCTAAGTCTGACGTTAAAGTACAGCTTACTTCGGGTATGGTTGTCAAAGTGAAAGTAGCGCAAATTTTAACGCAGGCGTAGCCGGTTAGTTATTTGTTATTTTAAAAAGTCATGGGAGACTTTATATGCTCAATCGATTAACTCTGAGTTTATTACCTTTATGTTTTGCCGGTAGCGCACTTGCAAGTGATATTGCCATCGAGCAACATTATACCAAAGCACAAATACCTGAGTTACATCCAGAGCCACAACATAAAGTTTCCACTACCCGTATGACTGGGCTGTTTACTCGTACTCATTTTAAAGATTTTGATCTTGACGATAGTTTTTCGATGAAAATAGCCCAGCGTTATCTAGAGAGTTTAGATTACGGCAAGATGATTTTTACTAGCGCCGATGTCAGTGCATTTTCTAAACATCAGTTAGCGTTTGACGATATCTTGAAGTCGGGCGATTTAAAGGTGGTTTACAGTATTTATCAAGCGCAGTTAAACCGTCGCTTTGAACGCTATGAATACGCCTTAAGCTTGCTTGATATACCGATGGATTTCACGGTAGAAGACAATTATCAATATGATCGTGAAGACGCGATGTGGGCCACATCAACTGAGCAGTTGGATGAGATGTGGTATCAGCGGGTTAAATACGATGCACTTAATCTCAAGTTGACCGGCAAACAATGGCCCGAAATCAAGAAAGTGTTGGCCAAGCGCTATACTAATGCACTTAAACGCATCACCCAAAGCAAAAGTGAAGACGCTTATCAGGTGTTCATGAATGCGTTTGCCCGTTCGATCGACCCGCATACTAGCTATCTCTCTCCTCGTAATGCCGAGCGTTTTCAAGTGGAAATGAATCTATCCCTTGAAGGCATTGGTGCGATGTTACAAATTATCGATGACTACACTACGATCATGAGCCTAGTGCCTGGTGGACCCGCCGATAAGAGTGAGCAACTGGGTCCTGAAGATAAGATCATTGGGGTCGGCCAAGACGATAAGAAAATTGTCGATGTGATCGGCTGGCGTCTCGATGACGTCGTTGATCTTATCAAAGGACCTAAAGGTTCTACGGTACGTCTTGAGGTTATTTCATCCAAAGCGGGCAGTGCCAGTAAGCCAAAAATAATTTCAATTGTCCGTGAAAAGGTAAAACTTGAAGAACGACAAGCCAAATCTAAAATATTTGAGCATGACAATCCGCTTTATAAAGGGCGCAAGTTAGGGATTATTACCATCCCGAGTTTTTACGTCAATTTGACCCGAGATGTTAAGCAACTGATTAAAGATCTTAATGAGCAACAGGTTGATGGTATTGTCGTTGACCTTCGTAATAATGGCGGCGGCTCGTTACCTGAAGCGATGGCGCTAAGCGGTTTGTTTATCGATGAAGGTCCGGTAGTACAAGTGAAAAGCGGTAATACACGGGTTGATGTTAAATATGATCCCGACGTTACTCAATTTTACGATGGCGCGGTTTCTGTGTTAGTTAATCGCTATAGCGCATCAGCCTCAGAAATTTTTGCAGCAGCGTTACAAGATTATGGTCGTGCTATTGTATTAGGCGAACAAACCTTTGGTAAAGGTACAGTGCAACAGCATCGTAGCCTAAGTAAAATCTATGATTTCTACGATAAGCCTATCGGTTACATCACCTATACTATCCAGAAGTTCTATCGTATCAATGGTGGCAGTACTCAAAATAAGGGCGTCGTACCAGATATCAGTTTCCCAACGCCGATTGACGCTAGCGAATTCGGTGAAATCGTGGCAGACAATACACTACCTTGGGATAGCATCAAAAAAGCGCCGTACAGTCCAACGGGGGAAGTTAGCCCGCAAAGCTTCAATCAGCTAAAAACTATGCACCTGACGCGTATCGCTAAAGAGCAAGAGTTCGTCTTTATTAATCAAGATATCGAAAAATATTTGGCCGATAAAGATAGAAAGACGATAAGCCTGATGGAGTCGGTGCGCCAAGCGAAGCGTACTAAAGACGACACACGTGCACTGGAACGCGCGAACCTCAGACGTAAGGCTCAGCAACTGGCACCAGTAGCCAGCCTTGATGATCTGCCTAAAAAGCGCCCAGATATCGACCCATATTTGGACGAGGCGGCATTCGTCACCTTTGATTACATTGATTTGGGCAAACTGGTAAAAAACTAGTCAAATTTAAACGCTATACCAATCTAGGGAAGTAGCTGGTCTACGTTTTTACGAGAATAAATTGATTAGGACAAGGCATTTTTTTACGTATGTAGTTATTCTCCATCGCAAAGAAATAACGCCGTCATCATCGATTTAGGCCGTTAAAAATGATCAGATATTTTTCTAGGTTGGTATTCTTAAGCCGCTTTACAGCGGCTTTTTAGTACACCACTCATAAAAATAATAAGTATGGTATCAAATGACAAATAATATTAAGCAACCGAGTTTGGTTGATGCGCTGTCTCCGGTGTTTTTTTTAATCACCTTGCTTGGCGCGGGCGTATTCTATTATGGTGACAGTTCATCTTCTGGCGCTAATCAAATAGCGCTATTGCTCAGCGCTGGTTTTGCCGCCATCATTGGGCTTAAAAATGGCTTTCGCTGGGAAGAGATTGAACAGGGCATAATCAAGGGCATCAGCCTATCACTCACTGCCGTACTTATTTTGATGGCGGTCGGCTCATTAATCGGCACGTGGTTATTGTCGGGCACCGTACCAACTATGATCTATTATGGCTTGCAGATCCTGTCACCGAGCTATTTCTATGCGGCCAGCTGTGTCATCTGTGCGATTGTTGCGTTAAGTATCGGCAGTAGCTGGACCGTCGCAGCGACAATTGGTGTTGCGCTTATGGGCGTGGCTGGCGGCCTCGGTGTCTCTTTACCAATAACCGCTGGCGCTATCATCAGTGGCGCTTATTTTGGCGATAAAATGTCACCCTTATCTGATACTACAAACCTTGCACCAGCGGTCGCTGGTAGTGATTTATTTACCCATATTCGTCATATGGCATGGACCTCGATCCCGAGTTTCATCTTTGCCATCATCGTATTTACCATATTGGGCCTAACAGAGCACGGCACCGCAGAATCGGCCCGGATTGATCAGCTAAGTGCTGGCCTCTCGAGTAAGTTTACCCTCGGCTGGTATCTGTTGATTCCTCTCGTGGTCACGCTAACGCTCGCGGTGAAGAAAGTGGCCGCATTTCCTGCCGTCATGATTGGCGCCTTAGTGGGCGGACTATGGGCCGTGCTATTTCAACAGCCGCTGATTGCGTCACTTGCGGGGGCAGATCTCAATAGTGTTGGCGCAAGTATTACCGTGGTATGGACGGCAATGTTTGATGGTATCAGTGTCGATACTGGTGATGCTGCCCTAAACGATTTGCTATCTGGCGGCGGCATGTCGTCAATGCTAACCACTATCTGGCTTATCGTTACCGCGATGACATTTGGCGCAGTGATGGAAAAAGTTGGGCTGTTAAAGCGCGTTGTCGATCTGTTAGTGGGCTTTGCACGTTCGACCTCATCGCTGATCATTACGACTATTTTCACCGCCTTTGGCAGTAATTGGCTCACCGCCGACCAATATATTTCTATTGTGATGCCCGGTCGCATGTTTAAAGAAGAATATGCAAAACGCGGCCTAGCGCCAGAGAATCTGTCTCGTGCCCTTGAAGATGGTGGCACGGTTACCTCGGTGCTAGTGCCGTGGAACACTTGCGGTGCTTACATGCAGTCGGTACTATTAGTCAGTCCATTCGAGTATGCGCTGTTTTGCGTGTTCAACTGGGCCAGCCCCATCATCGGAATTATCTCGGCGTTAGTCGGCTTTAAAATTAAGAAACTAGCGGTGAAAGTAAGCCAATAAAATGTCTAAACAGCCTGAACCCTTCAGGCTTTTTATTGTGACAAAGAAAACCCATAGCCTGCAAATGGTGCAGATCCACTCATTCATCCTGCGCCATATTATCAAATCAGCATTTAAGTAAGGATTGCCATGAGCGACAATAGCACCCAGTATTTGAAAGATTATCAGAGCCCTGATTTCACCATTGAAGAAATTGATCTAACCTTTACCCTCAACGAGCAATCGACGACAGTGGAAGCAACCTCGCAGGTGATTCGATTGCGCGAGGGTAAGGCACTCGTACTCGATGGTGAAGATCTTGAACTGATTAGCGTGGCAATTAACGGGCAAGCTTTAGCGGCTACGCAGTATCAACTGGGCGCCACGCAACTAGAAATCAGAGATCTGCCCGCCACCTTTGAACTAACCATAGTAACGCAACTCAATCCGTCTAATAATACTAAGTTAGAAGGGTTATATGTGTCTGATGGCGCTTTTTGTAGCCAGTGCGAGGCGCAGGGCTTTAGGCGCATTACCTATTATCTAGATCGCCCAGATGTGATGGCTGTGTTTACCACCAAACTGATCGCCGACCGCGCCAAATTTCCTTACCTGTTGTCCAATGGCAATAAAATCGATCAGGGATTGTTGGATGACGGCCGTCATTTTGCACAGTGGCATGATCCACACAAGAAGCCTGCGTATTTATTTGCCATAGTCGCGGGTGATTTTGACTTACTAACCGATACCTTTACCACGCGTTCTAAGCGCGAGGTTGCGCTAGAGTTTTTCGTCGATAAAGGCAATAAACATAAAGCAACGCACGCGATGGCTTCCCTAAAGCGATCAATGGCCTGGGATGAACAGCGCTTCGGTTTAGAATATGATTTGGACATCTACATGGTGGTGGCCGTTGATTTCTTCAACATGGGCGCAATGGAGAATAAAGGGCTTAACGTGTTCAACAGTAAATACGTGTTAGCCGATAACGACAGCGCAACAGATGTCGATTTCCATGGCATAGAGTCGGTCATTGGTCATGAATACTTTCATAATTGGACCGGTAATCGGATAACCTGTCGTGATTGGTTTCAGCTAAGCTTAAAAGAAGGTTTAACTGTTTTTCGCGATCAGGAGTTTAGTTCAGATGTCGGCTCCAGAGCCGTTAACCGCATCGATGCGGTTAAGGTCATTCGCTCACATCAATTTAGTGAAGACGCTGGTCCAATGTCACACCCGATCCGCCCGTTTGCGGTGATCGAGATGAATAATTTTTACACGGTGACCGTGTACAACAAGGGTGCAGAAGTGATTAGGATGATTCACACCTTAGTTGGCGAATCGCGTTTCCAGCTAGGCATGCAACAGTATGTTAAACGCTTTGATGGACAAGCCGTTACCTGTGATGACTTTATCGACGCGATGGAGCAGGGCGCAGGCATCGATCTTAGCCAATTCAAGCATTGGTATAGCCAATCGGGCACGCCAACGGTAAAAATCGAGCAGCAGTATGAAGCGGTCAGCAAAGAGTTAACCCTTACCTTGTCGCAATCTCTGCCAAGAGGTAACAATAAAGCGCCGTTACAGCCGTTTCATATCCCAGTGCGTATTGAGGTGCTAAATCAGGCGGGAGATAGTTTGTTACTCGATGGCCTACACGACTCGATGATCCTAGCGCTAACGGAGCAAACACAAACGTTTGTGTTAACTGATATCCCGGCTGAGCATACCGCGGTATTTTTTGGTGATTTCTCGGCGCCGGTGAAAACCGATTATGTCATGAGTCAACGCCAGTTGACCCATACATTGGCCCACAGTAATAATGATTTTTCTCGTTGGGATAGTGCCCAACAATTGTTGACTCAATGTATTGTCGATAATATGCAGTTGTCTGGCAATGAACGTCATATCGACCAAGCGCTCATTACTAGTTTGGCCAGTGTGCTGGACAACAAACAGCTCGATCCTGCGCTCGTGGCATTGATGCTGGAAATGCCAAGTATTGGCACCTTGTTCGAACTTGAGGAGCAAGTCGATGTCGATGTCATCATCGCGGCTAGAGACTATGTTAATGTTGCGCTTGCTCACGCATTAGCGCCGCAGCTCATCAGCTGCTATCAAGACTGCAAGGCTAAAATTAGCGTCAATGAGCCCGATGTTGTGGCGCTTCGAGCGTTGAAAAACAGCGTATTGGTGCTGATTAGCCATCTTGACAATGCCACGAGCTACGACATAATCAATAGCCAAGGCCAGCACGCTCAGAATATGACGGATAGCATCAGTGCATTATCTTGTGCTAGCCAATCTGGTGCTCCCTGCCTTAATGGATTGTCGAGCGCATTTGAAGGACGTTGGAGCGATAACGGTTTAGTGATGGACAAGTGGTTTGCAACCATTGGCAGTAACCCGAGCAGTGACGTGATCGAGAAGATTAAGCAAACATTCGACCATCCAAGTTTTAGTTGGCAAAACCCCAACCGAGTGCGCAGTCTGATTGCGTCATTTGCGATGAATAATCAGCGCCAGTTTCACCGCATCGATGGCCTAGGTTATGAGTTTTTGACCGATCAGTTAATTGCCCTAAATGACATCAACCCACAAATCGCGGCGCGTTTAATAACGCCACTGATGAGTTGGAAAAAGATAAAAGGTGAGCGGGCTCAATTGATGCGCGCTCAGTTAGTTCGCTTGCAGCAGATCCCCAATTTGGCGAAAGATCTGGTCGAAAAAGTCCAGTTAAGCCTAGCTTAACTGGACCAGATAGCGGGGCGCTGCGTTAATTTGTAGCGCCACAATTGATGGAATTACTATGGCTGTTTATCGATTTAACATGCATTTAAGTTATGAGCAATTCTTGCCCTTTTACCAAGGCAAGATCCACAAAATACTGGTGAGAGACACCCATGGCAGGAAAATAGAATTGCCCGCAGAGCATTTTAGAGGCTTCCTCACGCGCGACGGAATTACGGGGTTTTTCGAACTTCAGGTCACCTCGCAGGGTAAATTTATCGCCTTGCAACGAATTAATTAGAGCTTTTACTTTAAACACTTGTCCAAAAATGAGCCAGCGTAGCGGATTTTAGTCTAATTCTATAAATATCATACTATCAATGGTTTAGTTGCTAGAAGGGCCCTTGTGATGAAGGCCCCTCAAGTCGTTTGGGTCAAATTTAATCAGCACTTAGTTTTTTTACTCTAATTTAGCTAATGCTTTGAATTGTGCGGTAAAAACATCGGTTGCAGGGTGACCCTATTTGCTCTAAATTAGGCCATAATAACTCTCTTAATGAGCCTATACCCATTGCCTAAATAAAGTCATTATTTATTGCACAACAGGTATATCATCAAGAACAATTATAACAATAATCCTACATGGAAAATGGAGAAAGGCTACATGAACGTTTTTAAAAAATCCGTCTTAGCTATTGGCGTTGGCGCAGCCTTAAGCGCGTTGGTAGCGCCAAGCGCGCAGGCCGTTGGTTTTAACTGGGGAGATATCGAAGGTAGCTTCAACTCGACATTTTCATACGGCATCTCGATTCGCGCCGAAGAGCGCAACTTCAACGAACAAGTGGGTATCGCAAACAATCCACAAAATGGCTTCGATTGGTCTGGCTATTCTGCGTTGAACAACCCTAAATATACCTCGGCGCAGCTATTTGCAAACCCGGGTTCATATTCTACCAATGGTGATTTAGCTAATTTGGCGTGGTCAAAAGGCGATGCATTTAGCCAAGTGGTTAAGGGATTACATTCACTAGACTTACGTTATGAGAACTATGGTTTGTTCGTGCGCGGCATGTACTATCATGATTTCGCCCTTGATGGCGGTCTTGATTACACCCGGGAATTACAAATTAATGGTGGCGGACCACGTAACATCGATGTCTGCCGTGACGCTCAGGCAGACGCCGATTTCTGTTCAGATATTCGTTTACTCGATGCTTATTTCACCGCAGATTGGGAGTTTGGTGAGACACCAGTATCATTTCGTGTCGGTCAGCAGGTAATTAGTTGGGGCGAGAGCGCATTAATTTCTCACGGGATCTCCACTATCAATGCTGTTGACTTGGGCCGTTTACGCGCGCCAGGTGCTGAGCTCAAAGAAGTCTTTATTCCGCAAGGCATGGCCTGGATTTCGGCTGGCCTAACAGACAACTTGTCCGTCGAAGCTTATTATCAATACGAATGGCAGGGCACTGTTGTTCCTGTCGGCGGCACCTATTTCGCCTCTAATGACTTTATCAGCGATGGCGGACAATTTAACACCATTCAATTAGGTTTCTCTGGCAACCCCGATATTGATGGTGACTTCTTAATTTCAGAACTTGAAAAGGTCGCTAGTATGGCGCGCTCTGGTCAAGTCGATGCGGCAACGCTGGGCAATGCGATGTTGGCTTACCCAACCAAGGTGGCGCTCAAATCTGATAATGTTGAGCCTGAAGATGGTGGACAATATGGACTTAAAGTCGGCTATTTTCTGGGTGATACAGAATTAGCGCTTTATTACATGAATTACCACAGCCGCCGTCCATTGATCTCTGGCCAGGCATCAGATTTCTCACAAGCTGCAATTGCCGGTGATATTAACCGTTTGGCGGCGAGTGCTGGTTCAATCGATTACGACACACTCGATACACTAGAAACCTTTACCAAGGCGATGATTGTCTTCCCTGAAGATATTAAATTATACGGTGTGAGCTTTAATACTGTGCTTGGTGACACCTCTTTTGCTGGTGAAGTTTCACATCGTCAAGATGAACCACTGCAAATTGATGACGTAGAGCTATTATTTGCCGCGATGCCACAGCAATTGGCCAACGCAGGCATTAAACCTGAACTCGATGGTTTGTCTCAGCTTAAAGGCACTAGCTATCCGTTTCCGACGGACAGTGCTGGCAATTTAATTGGTATCAAGCCGGGCGACATCGCCAATGGCTATGTCACCGTCGACACTACTCAGGCACAATTTAATCTGGCCCATCTGTTTGGACCAACATTGGGCGCGGATAACTTAACCGTTTTTGCAGAGTTTGGCGCTATCTGGATTCATGACATGCCAGATCAAGACGTGCTACGCCTTAACGGACCGGGAACTAGCCGCTCTGGTGGTCAAGCAGGGTACGATGCTATCATGCATGTTGTGCACAATGGCGTAGAAGCTAACCCTTTCCCAACTGATTTTGCTTGGGGCTACCGCATGGTGGCAAAAACAGATTACAACGATTTGTTTGCTGGCGTGAATATGTCGGCAAAATTAGTGTTCTCACATGATGTCAAAGGCATCACCCCTGATCCGATTTTTCTCTTCACACAAGGAGCCAAGTCGATTGGCGCCTCCCTCGATTTTGATTACTTAAATCGTTGGTCTGCATCAGTTGGTTATAATGCCTTCTGGGGCGGTAAAGGATCGATTAACCCGATGGAAGATAAAGACTTCGTATCGTTTAGCATTAAATATTCAATTTAACGGGTGTCTAACAACATGAATAAAATAACCCTCATTTCAGCCATTTCTTTAGCGCTTGCTAGCGTTAGCGCAAGTGCGGCGGTTACGCCAGAGCAAGCAGCAAAACTGAGTAAAGAGCTTACGCCGGTAGGCGCAGAACGCGGCGCTAATGCCGATGGTTCAATCCCTGCTTGGAATAATGGCATTACTCAGGCGCCAGCAGGATACAACAAGGGCGATCACCATATCGACCCTTACGCTAGCGACAAGATATTGGTGACAATCACCAACGCCAACCTTGAACAATACAAGGCCAATTTGACCCCTGGTCAAGTTAAGATGTTTGCGACGTATCCTGATACATTTAAGATGCACATCTATCCAACACGTCGTAGTGCGTCGATGCCTAGCCATGTATATGATGCAATCAAAACCAATGCCACCCAAGCAAAATTGGTGTTAGGGGGCAACGGTATTGAAAATGCGGTGATGGGAATTCCGTTTCCCATTCCCGGTAATGGACTGGAAGTCATCTGGAACCATATCACGCGCTATCGTGGCGTTAGTGCACAGATCACCTCTTCACAAGCTGCGCCAACTTCCTCAGGTGATTACACCCTGATGGAGATGAAAAACAGCATTAACTTTAAGTACACCGAACCAGGTATGACGGCGCAGCAGCTTAAAGAAGATAATATTATCTTTAAGTACAAGCAAATTATTACTCAGCCAGCGCGCCTAGCTGGCACATCATTACTGGTCCATGAAACCCTTAATCAAAACAGCGAACCGCGCAAAGCTTGGACCTACAACACCGGTCAACGCCGAGTTCGCCGCGCACCAAATGTTGCGTTTGACACACCGGGAACGGCGACCGATGGGCTGCGTACCACCGATGACTTTGATATGTATAACGGCTCTCCGTCACGCTATGACTGGAAGTTAGTGGGTAAAAAGGAAATCTATATTCCCTATAACTCATATAAATTACATGCCAAGGGGGTGGATTATGATAGCTTAATAACCCCTGGTCACATTAATCAAGATTACGTACGTTACGAAAAACATCGTGTTTGGCAAGTAGAGGCTACGCTTAAGGAAGGTATGCGTCATACTTACAAGAAACGTGTGTTCTTTATTGACGAAGATAACTGGCAGGTGTCTGTCGCCGATATTTACGATAACCGCGATGAACTGTACCGTGTAGCGATGGCGCATGAGCTAAACTATTATGAGTTACCAGCATCTTGGTCAACCCTTGAGGTTTATCATGATTTACAAGCTCGTCGATATTTGGCACAAGGCTTAGATAATCAGTCAAAAATGTATAACTTTGACGCCAAGCTCAAGGATAAGCAGTTTACATCCTCGGCGCTGCGCAGGGCCGGCAGATAATTACTAAGTTAAAGGCCGGCAATTGTCGGCCTTAATTTTGAAGAGGTGTTAAGTTGTTCAAATCTAAAATATTACACATTTCATTGGTGATGGGCGCGATGTTTGCGAGTAATTGTATCGCGGCATTTGAAGCGCCAGCTACAGCCAATGATCACCATGCCGAGATGGCTGTGTTAGCCAGCTCCTTTTTAACCACGGCGATGGTGCCCACCGAAAATGGCTTAGTCGCCGTTGGTGACCGCGGTCATATATTTCTTAATAATGATGGCCACTGGCAGCAAGTTAAGGTGCCAACGCGTGCGCTATTGACCAATATCACCTTTATCGATGCCAACAACGGTTGGGCCGTCGGTCATGACGCCACTATCTTACGTACCAGTGATGGTGGTAGCACGTGGTCACTGCAAAAGAGTGACCCTGCGTTAGATAGACCATTATTAGCGGCGGTATTTAGTGACAGCCGACACGGCGTAGTCGTCGGTGCATACGGTATGTACTTTGCGACGCAAGATGGTGGCAATAGCTGGGAAAAGCAGTTTCTCGATTCATTGCTCCCCGCTGAGGATGTAGAATACCTTGCTGAAATCCGCGCCGAAAGCGAGGAAGAGTATCAGTTTGAAATATCTTCAATCCTGCCGCATTTTAATAGCATATCCCGACTTAGTGATGGGCGTTTGTTGCTAGTGGGCGAGTTAGGGTTGATTGCGTTCTCCAGCGATCAAGGACAAACCTGGCAGCGTCAAGAGAACATCTATGAAGGCTCGTTCTTTACCAGTCTCGAGACCAATACCAAAAGCCTTATTGTGGCCGGCTTGCGTGGCAATATGTTTCATTCTAGCGATAAAGGACAGTCTTGGACCAAGATCGCATTAGGCAATAACTTTAATGTTAATCACTTGGTGCAGTTAGCTAATGGCGATATCTATGCCGCGCAGAATAATGGCGTGATATTGCAATCGAGCGATGACGGCAAGACGTTTACCAAGGTGTTGTCGAGCAAGGGACAAGATATGACGTCGGTGGCCCAATTTAAGCAACAGATTTGGCTAGCAGGAAGCAAAGGCCTTAGCACGCTTCAACTTAATTAGTAGGATTTCATGGAAAAGTTAATTAACCACATTGAAATGTTTATTTTTCGCCAGCGCGCCTTGGTACTATCAGTTTTTGTGATTGTCACTATTGTGTTGGCTTATCAAGCGTCGCAGCTGAAGATGGATGCCGCGTTTACTAAAAACATTCCACTGACGCATGAATACATGCAAACCTATACCAAGCATGCCAAAGACTTTGGTGGTGCCAATAGTATCATGGTGGCCGTTAGAGCAACGGATGGCACCATATTCACGCCAACATTCTTCGATTCGTTAAAAAAAGTACATGATCAGCTGTATTTTATTCCCGGCATCGATAGAACCTCGGTCAAGTCTCTATATTCTCCTTCGACCCGCTTTACCGAAGTGGTGGAAGATGGCTTTGCCGGTGGGCCGGTGATCCCTGCCGACTTTCGCGCCGATGATCGCGGTTTAGCCATTGTCCAAGCTAATGTCGAGAAAGCGGGTATTGTTGGGCGCTTAGTCGCTAACGACTACAGCTCTGCGATGGTGTCGGCTCGTTTAATGGAATTTAATCCAGAAACTGGCAAGGCATTGGATACACTAGCCTTTGCAGCGCAACTCGAGGAGCAGATCCGCGGCGAGTTGGCCAATGATGATATCGATATTCACATTATTGGTTTTGCTAAGATGGCTGGCGATGTTGCCGATGGCGCAAAAGGCGTGGTGCAGTTTTTCCTTGTCGCCATTGCATTCACCGCGGTGATGGTATTCTTGTTCTGTCGCTCGTTTATTTTGACCTTACTGCCACTGGCGTGTTCATTGATGGCGGTGGTCTGGCAGATGGGTCTGTTGACCGTGCTTGGTTTTGGTCTCGACCCGATGTCTATCTTGGTGCCGTTCTTGGTCTTTGCCGTGGGGGTAAGCCACAGCGTGCAAATGATCAACGGGGTCAAAAACAAACTGGCCTTAGGACAGCACGCCAAAGAAGCCGCGGCGGCGACTTTTCGGGCATTATTGATCCCCGGTGGCATCGCACTATTGTCCGATACTATCGGCTTTATTACGCTGTTATCGATAGATATTGGTATTATTCGTGAGTTGGCTATCTCGGCGAGTCTGGGTGTTGGTGTCATTATTTTAACCAACCTAATCTTATTACCGGTGATTATTTCATTTTGCCGACTTAAGGTTGCGCCCGCCAAAGCGGTTGATAGGCTCGATGGCGTTTGGACAATGCTGTCGATGTTTGCTACCCGTAAAGCCGCTTGGGCAGTGGTTGTGGCAACGATGATCTTATTTGGCGCAGGTTACATGCAGTCGCAAAAACTCAAAATTGGCGATTTAGAGGCGGGCGCGGCGGCGCTGCATCAATGGTCACGCTATAATCAAGATACGGCGCTAATCACCGAGCGATTCTCGATCACCACCGATGTGATGTCGGTTATTGTCGAGTCGGGTACAGACTCTTGTACTTCTTATGATGCGCTTGCACTGATTGACCGGTTCCAATGGCGTCTCAACAATGTCGCTGGGGTGCAGTCAACCATGAGTTTGGCCAGTCTAACTAAGACCATCAATGCTGGTTATAACGAAGGAAACCCTAAGTGGCGAGTTATCCCGCGTACTCAGGCGACCCTGGTTCAGTCTGTTGGGCGCGTGCCAACCACCAGTGGCTTATTAAACCCAAGTTGTAACGTGATGCCGGTTTACTTGTTCTTAAGCGATCACAAAGCCGAAACGATTGAGCGAGTGGTGGGCGAGGTTAAGAAGCAAAGTGCATTGCTCAATACCGACACTGTTAAGTTCAGATTGGCGTCGGGCCCTGTTGGCGTAATGGCGGCAACCAATGAAGCGGTAGAAGCGGCCCAAACGCCGATGATGTTCTATGTTTACGGCGCGGTGGTGTTGTTATGTCTGATTAGCTTCCGTTCATGGCGCGCGACAGTGTCAGTGGTATTACCGCTGTTTGTGGTATCTACCTTAGCGCAAGCGCTGATGACTTACCTAAATATCGGTTTAACCGTATCAACCTTACCGGTTATCGCTTTAGGTGTTGGTATCGGGGTGGATTATGGCATTTATATCTTGGCGACGATGTCCGCTAAGTTAAATCAAGGCATGAGCGTGCAGTCGGCTTACCTCACGGCGCTCAAGGAACGTGGCACCGCGGTGATATTTACCGGTGTGACACTAGCAATTGGCGTGAGTACCTGGTTCTTTTCGGACCTAAAGTTCCAAATGGACATGGGAATATTGTTAACCTTTATGTTTTTGGTCAATATGTTGGGGGCAATTATCGTGTTGCCGGCATTGGCGAATCTACTCTGGTTTAAACAAGGTAAATAAAAGGTTAAATTTAGCTTACAAAAATGTTTAAAAAAGGCCGTTAATCGGCCTTTTTTTATACCTATTGCATAACGATTCACTTATTATGCGTTAATTTCCAAGCGCCGCTAATTAACTGGTTTTACGAGTGCTTTTTTCGTAAATAAGTCTCGAAATCGGTTGTTTTTTACAATAGACTTAGTTTATTAAAACAATAAACTGGCTATGGCAGGAAGCTTAGCTTTTAGTTCAGAGACCCACATAAGTGGTTAACTTAGGAATCGAGACTATGGCATTAACAAATGCAAACACCTCTGTACTCTTGGAAAACGTCGCACAAATGATTAATGATAATGTCAGTGAAGATATGTCTCCACTGATCACCTCCTTTACCCAAATTCTCTATGGCGATATGAGTGAAGACGATATCGCCTCTCGTAGCGACAGCGACCTGTATGGCGCTGCGCTTAGTTTGTGGGGTACGCTAAATTCGCGTAAGCCGTACGAGCAAGTTATTAAGGTATATAACCCTGTGCTTTCTCGGCATGGTTGGCAGCCGACTAAAACCATTGTTGAAATTATTCACGAAGATATGCCATTTTTGGTTGATTCGGTCAACATGGCCTTAAAACGATTGAGCATTAACAGCCATCTGTCGCTACATTACCCAATGAGCGTCAGTCGCGACAGTAAATCGAATGTCACCTCGGTCGCCGGATTGAAAAACAAATCTGATCAAACAGAAGATGTCACCATCTTTCTGATCGAGATTGACCGTTTAGACTCAGAAAAAGTATTGGAACAAGTTCAAGCAGAGTTAGTCTCGGTGTTGCAAGAAGTGACGCTGTCGGTGCATGACTGGAAGCCAATGCGCGCCAAACTTAAAGATATCATCGCCGGACTGACTAAATCGCCATTTCCTGGTGCCAAGCGAGAGCTCGAAGAAACCAAAACCTTCCTGCAATGGATTTATGAGGGTAACTTTACATTATTAGGTTATCGCTCGTATGACCTTAACGCCGTTGAAGGGGATATTGAGCTGTCGGCGGACGAGCAAAGCAGCTTAGGCATGATGCTTAACTCAACGGACTCGGGACCTAAATTATTATCGAGCCTAACTGAAGGCGCGCGCCGCGAGGCGACCTCTCCGCGCCTGATGTTGCTCACTAAAAGTAACAGTATTTGCCGCGTGCATCGCCCGACTAAAACCGATTATATTGGGATTAAACGTTTCGATAAGAAGGGCAAGGTGATTGGTGAAGATCGCTTCATCGGTCTGTACAGTTCGAGCATTTATAATAACAGTGTGTTCCAGATCCCTTATTTAGGCGATAAGCTAAGTCGTATCACCGAGTCATCTAACTTTAGCCAAGGCAGCCATGATTATAAGGCGATGCAACATTTCTTGGAAACCTACCCAAGAGACGAGTTGATTCAAGCCACTGAAGATGAGCTACTGACCACCTGTTTGACGGTGTTACGCTTGGAAGAGCGCGACGCGGTTAAACTTATCGTGCGCGAAGATAGCTTCGGTCGTTTCTACTCGTGCGTGGTGTATGTGGCCAAAGAGCGCTACAACACCGAGTTGCGTAAGAAAACCCAAGAGGTCTTTGCCAAGCACTTTGAATCGGAAGAGGAAGTATCATTTACCACCTATTTCTCCGAATCAAACCTTGCACGTACGCACTACATTGTGCAACTTAAGCCAAATAATAAACCGGAAATCAGTGTGAAAGCTATCGAAAATGATCTTATTGAGGCGGCGCGCTCTTGGGAAGACAAGCTAGAGAATGCGTTAGTAGCGCATCATGGTGAATCAACCGCTAAGGCGCTAAGTAACAAATACAATAAAGCGTTTAGTCAAAGCTACAAAACCGATGTTTTGCCTGGCCTTGCAGTGGTCGATATCGCTAAGCTCGAGTCATTGAGCCATGATCACAACTTAGGGATGATTTTCTATCGTCCTCAAGAGCAGCAGCGCGGCTCGAAACAAGTTCGTCTTAAATTATTTAGTCTCGATGAGCCCTTGCATTTGTCTGACGTATTGCCAATGCTCGAAAACTTTGGCCTGCGTATTGTCGGTGAGCGTCCTTATGAATTAATTCTTGAGCAAGGTCATTCGGCTTGGGTACTTGATTTCCAGATGCTACATACCGGCAGCAATGATTTCAATATCAACGATGTTCAAGACACCTTCCAAGATGCCTTTGCTCAGGTATGGACTAAAGAACTTGAAGATGATGGTTTTAACCGTCTATTACTCGCTTCTGGCTTAAGTGGCCGAAAAATCACTATTTTGCGTGCCTATGCCAAATACATGCGTCAATTAGGCAGCACGTTTAATCAATCGTACATCGAAGAGACGATGGGTCGCTACCCTGAGATTGCTCAGCTGATTATCGAGTTGTTCACGCTCAAATTTAATCCAGCGCTTAAATTTAGCCAGAAGAAACTAGATAAGGTTAATAGCGATATTATCGATCGCTTAGATCTAGTGGCTAACCTTGATGATGACCGAATCATTCGCCGTTACCTTGATTTAGTACTGGCAACCATTCGAACTAACTTCTATCAGCCGAATGACAAAGGCGGCGACAAATCTTATATCTCATTTAAGGTTCGTCCGGAAGAAATTCCTGAGATCCCTAAGCCATTACCAAAATTTGAGATATTTGTTTATTCACCGCGTATCGAAGGTGTCCATCTTCGTGGCGGTAAAGTCGCTCGTGGTGGTCTACGTTGGTCTGACCGTCGTGAAGATTTCAGAACGGAAGTACTGGGTCTGGTTAAGGCGCAACAAGTAAAAAATACGGTAATTGTGCCGGTCGGCGCAAAAGGCGGTTTTGTCTGTAAGCAGTTGCCGACTACCGGCGGCCGTGAAGCCTTCTTCAAGGAAGGACAAGAATGTTACAAAATCTTCATTCGTGCATTATTGGATATCACCGATAATATCGTTGAAGGTGAGTTAGTGCCGCCTGTTAGCGTGATACGTCATGATGAAGATGATCCGTACCTGGTGGTCGCGGCCGATAAAGGCACCGCTACGTTCTCTGATATTGCCAATGGCATCTCAGAACAATACAACTTCTGGATGGGTGATGCCTTCGCATCAGGCGGCAGTGTTGGTTACGATCACAAGAAAATGGGCATCACCGCGCGCGGTGGTTGGGAATCGGTTAAGCGTCATTTCCGTGAAATGGGCATCGATTGTCAAACCACTGACTTTACCTGTGTCGCTGTTGGCGATATGGCGGGCGATGTATTTGGTAACGGCATGCTGTTATCAAAGCACACCTGTTTGCAGGTGGCATTTAACCACATGCATATCTTTATTGACCCAACGCCCAATGCGGCAAAGAGCTGGGTAGAGCGCGATCGTCTGTTTAACCTGCCACGTTCTTCGTGGGACGATTACGACAGCAAGCTTATTTCAAAGGGCGGTGGTATCTTCTCTCGTAGCGCTAAGTCAATTACCTTGACGCCTGAGATCAAGAAGATGCTTGGCACTAAGAAAGCAAGCATGACACCAAATGATCTGATGCAAGCAGTCTTGATGATGAAGGTAGATCTCTTCTGGAATGGCGGTATCGGGACTTACCTTAAAGGTGAGTCAGAAAGTCATGCGGATGTTGGCGATCGTGCCAATGATTCATTGCGTATCAATGGCGCGCAGATGCAGGCTAAGATCGTCGGTGAAGGTGGCAACCTCGGTTGTACCCAACTTGGACGTATTGAATACTGTACCAATGGCGGGCGCATGAACACCGACTTTATCGATAATGTCGGCGGCGTTGATTGTTCAGACAACGAAGTAAATATTAAGATTTTGCTTAACGGGTTGGTCTCTAATGGCGATCTTACGGTTAAGCAGCGTAATAAGTTGCTTTACTCGATGACCGACGAAGTGGGCGATATTGTAATCGATAACCACAATCGTCAGACGCAGAGTCTATCGATCAGTAGTTATGGCGGCGCCAACATGCTTAAAGAGCAAGTACGCTTTATGCATGGTCTTGAAAAGTCTGGCAGCTTAGATCGCGCGTTAGAGTTTTTGCCTACCGATGAAGAACTCGCGGAACGCCAAGCTGAAGGCCGAGGCTTTACCCGTCCTGAGTTAGCTGTTTTACTCGCTTACGGTAAGATGGTACTAAAAGAGCAACTGGTTATCGATGAGATCACCAGCAACAGCTACCATAGCAAGATGCTCGTCGCAGCGTTCCCTAAAGCACTACAGGAAAGTTATAGCGCTGAGATGGAAAATCACCCACTGCGCAGTGAAATAATTGCCACGCAGTTGGCCAATAAGTTAGTCGATGACATGGGTCTTAACTTTGTGCATCGCATGACCGATGAAACAGGCGCTAGTGTTGATGAAATCGCGCATTGTTACTCGATTGCTCGTGAAGTCTTTGGCCTACGAGAATTGTTTGTGCAGATCGATGCACTCAACAATAAACTTGATGCAGCAACCCAAATAGAGTTGTTATATCAGACGCGCCGCAGTGTGCGCCGTGTTACCCGTTGGTTCCTGCGTAATCGAGACACCTCGGTAAGTATCGAAGATACTATTGCATTCTACAAGCCACAATTTGATCGTATCGATGGCACCATGTTTAGCTTATTGGTTAAAGAAGATGTCACCAGTATCAAGGCGAGCATCGACAAACTGATCAAGCAAGGTGTGCCTAAAGCGATTGCTGAAACAGTTGGCAAAGCCTCTACCATGTTCTCGGCGATGGATTTAGCCCAAATTGCCCAAGAGTCTGGTAAAGATCTGTGCCTAACCGCAGAAATTTACTTCAAACTTGGCGCTGAAGTGGAACTGCACTGGTTCTTGGATCAAATCTCGGCACAACCGGTGGCTAACCATTGGCAAGCACTCGCTCGTGCCTCGTTTAGAGAAGAGCTCGATTGGCAGCAACGGATACTTACCTTAACGGTACTTAAGAGTTGTACCGCCGATTGTAGTGCCGATGTTATTGTTGCTAAGTGGGTTAATGACAACGAGAAACTACTCAATCGTTGGGTTCATATGTTGGCTGATTTCAAAGCGACAAAGACCCATGAGTTCGCTAAATTCTCGGTAGCATTACGTGAGTTAAATTTATTGAGCCATAACGCGACTTTAGCTGTATAATAAGCGCGCCTGAGAGAAGCCTGGCAGATGCCAGGCTTTTTTTTACCTAAAATAACGTGCTAGGTCGGATTTTAAGCCAGATATGCCGGTTTAAAACGCTGTTTTCCTACGATCCGTTATGAATTATCTCAATATTAGCCATTGGAGTAAGAATGTTTTTTTCATTGTCACAAAAAATTATGTTTCAACTAGATCCTGAGCGCGCCCATGAAATGGCGATCTCTTTCATGAAAAATTCTGTTAATACTCCGCTAGCTTGCGCCTATAGACAATCGATAATCGATAAACCGGTAAATGTCATGGGCATCGATTTTAAGAACCCAGTGGGCTTGGCTGCGGGTTTAGACAAGAATGGCGAATGTGTTGATGCATTCGATGCGATGGGTTTTGGTTTTGTCGAAGTCGGCACAGTAACGCCGCGCCCGCAGTCGGGCAACGACAAGCCACGCATCTTCCGTCTTAAAGAGCAACAAGCGATCATCAATCGCATGGGCTTTAACAACAAAGGGGTCGACTATTTGGTTGATCAAGTTAGCCGCCGTCAATCTAAGGGGATCTTAGGCATTAACATTGGTAAAAACTTTGATACACCAGTAGAGCAGGGCAAAGATGATTACCTGCTGTGTATGGACAAAGTTTATCAGCATGCATCCTATATCACGGTTAACATATCGTCCCCTAATACCCCGGGTTTGCGTAGCTTACAGTATGGCGAAGCACTCGATGATTTGTTGGCTTCACTAAAAGAGCGCCAGGCACAGCTTGCCATCACTCACCATAAAACGATCCCGTTACTGTTAAAGATTGCGCCAGATTTGAGCCATGACGAAGTGGTGCAGATCAGCGATAGTATCTTGCGTTATAAAATGGATGGCGTCATTGCCACTAACACCACTTTATCGCGTGAAGGGGTCGAAAGCTCTTCTTATGGTAATCAAGCCGGCGGGCTTAGTGGTCGTCCTGTCGCGCTAAAATCGACTCAGGTAGTGAAAACCCTCAGCGAAGAGCTCAAAGGCCAGTGCCCAATAATCGGTGTCGGCGGCATCGATAGCGCGACAACCGCGCAGGATAAATTTAATGCCGGTGCCTCGTTAGTACAGATTTATACTGGTTTTATTTATCAAGGGCCTAAGCTGATTAAATCGATCGTTGAACAACGCTAAACGATCCTTTTTTAGGATCGAATTGTTTACCTAATTCGATCCTAAGTTTTTGTTGTTAATGAGATAATAGTGTAAATAAAATTTGCATTTTTCAACATTTACTCCTAACGTATATGTATAAATTTTGCGCTTTTCTCCTGCAGTGAAAATGCGTTGGTCCTTTAACTAATTTGATAGGTCATCAAGTGTTACTCAAACCAAGTAAAGATTGGCAATGGAATTTCTGCCACGACAACAATCGCCTCACGCTGGATTTAGGGGACAACATGGTATTTGTATCTGCGTTTAAACAGGCGCAGCTGGTCAAGGATGCCTTTAATAGTCGTTGTTTCTCGATTGAAGATACTGCTATTTTTAATCTCTTGATGGATAAACTCGAGGGACAACTGCCGATGCCGGCGGAATTTATTTGCCAAATTGTGCTCAATGCGGTGGCCGCGAAGGCCTTCTATAAACCGTTGATGCCAAAGAGTTGGTTTTTTAATACCGCGCCCAGCGTGTCTAGCGCATTACCTGGCAAGGTGGTTAAACTCACTAGCGCTTATGACACTAAGCATTATATTGTGGTGGAAAGTAATACCACTGCCTCTACATTACTGCTGATCGAAAGCAGCCAACAGCTTGATGAGAAGAAATCACTGGGTCAATTTGGTCTGATTAAGGTCATGAATGATCGCCTTATTCCGGTTAAATTTAATCTTGCAGCTAAGGTGAACGCCGCGTAGAAAGTTCATTGTTTATATAACAAGATGATTTATATGGTTATTATTTGAAGCTAAGCGGTGCCTTACACTGGCGGCTATTTTGTCATTAACCTCCGTCTGCAATGCAGCGACCAACCAATAAAAGTTATTGAGTTTCTAGGTCACTGACGTGAGAGTAATGCATAGATGAGGTCCGCAATCTCAGATTTCAATGGCCAAGGGCTAACCCACCGAATTCCCAAATAACGCGGCCTATCCCTGTGGCCGCGCAGTTTATTTTTCCTTGTTGCTCACAAAAGCACGTTTGATTACTGCAAATCCTTGTTAAGCAGCGTATAATCCTGCCCTTTAGTACAACCAACCGAGATTTATACTCCATGCTACCTTATTTTGCTGCCTGTCCTAAGGGACTCGAATATTTACTTGTTACCGAAATTGAACAATTGGGCGGCAGTGAAGTGCGTGAATCATTGGCCGGAGTGCGTTTTAAAGCCGATGTAGCGACTGCCTATAATATTTGCCTGTGGTCTCGTTTAGCCAGTCGTATCTTATTGTCATTGCACACCGATGAAGTACACAGCACTCAAGATATTTACGACGTGGTCTATCGTGTTAACTGGCATGTCTATTTTGAGAGCTTCAAATCGATTGCGGTGGAGTTTAGTGGCACCAACGAGTTTATTAATAATACGCAGTTTGGCGCGCTTAAAGCCAAAGATGCGATTGTCGATAAGTTTCGCGACGAAGGTTTTTCCCGACCGAACGTCGATAAGCAAAACGCCGATATCCGTATCGAATGTCGTATGGTCAATAACAAGCTCACCCTAGCGATTAACTTTTCGGGTCGATCGCTCCAGCAACGTGGCTATCGTAGTAACGCGGGCGCGGCGCCATTGCGTGAAAACCTGGCGGCAGCATTGCTATTACGTAGCGGCTGGGAAATCAACAAACCACTTTATGACCCATTTTGTGGTAGTGGCACCTTGGTGATTGAGGCAGCCCTCATGGCGGCTAATATCGCGCCGTCACTAACCCGAGATCGCTTTGCCTTTGAAGCACTTAAAAACTTCAAAGCGGAAGCCTGGGAAGAAATTAAAGCCAGTGCTCAGGCCATTGCCGATGAGAGTAAAGATCGTAAGCAGTTGTGTATTCGCGGTACCGATATGGACTCTCGGGTGCTCAATATCGCGCGCGACAATGCTTATCGCGCCGGGGTTGAACATTTGGTGACGTTTGATGTGTGTAATGCGCTGGACATTAAACCACCCTTTGGCAGTCAAAAGGGCAATATCGTGACCAACCCTCCTTATGGTGAGCGTTTGGGTGAATTGTTGCCGCTGATTTTCGTTTATCATGGTTTTGCTAAGGCGGTTAAAGATAAATTCAATGGATGGGATTTAAGCGTATTTAGCTCATCGATAGAACTACTCACCGCGATACGTTTAGCACCTGACCATAAATATAAGCTGTTTAACGGTCAGTTAGAAGCGATATTGGCCAATTATGCTATCGGTGATGGTCAGTTAAAATCAGTGTCTAAGCAGGCCGAACCTTTCGCTAATCGTTTGCAAAAGAATCTTAAGCTATTGAGTAAATGGGCCAAGAGTGAAGGCATCGATGCTTACCGTTTATATGATGCTGACTTGCCAGATTATAATTTGGCCATCGACAGGTTTGGCGATCGCTGGATTGTACAGGAATACTCGGCGCCAAAATACATGGATAAAACCAAGGTCATGCGCCGTCTCATCGAAGCATTCATCGTCCTTGACCATGTGTTTGATATTGCTAGCGACAAGCTTATCTACAAGGTTCGTGAGGTGCAGAAAGGCGAAAATCAATACGAGAAACTTAATGAGCAACAAGACAAGTTTATCGTTAATGAGTATGACGCTAAGTTCCTGATTAATACCTCTGATTATCTCGACAATGGCCTGTTTCTCGATCATCGTTTAACCCGTCGCAAACTAGGTGAGTTAGCGCAAGACCAAGACTTCCTCAATCTGTTTTGTTATACCGGCAGCGCGTCGGTACATGCGGGTTTAGGCGGCGCAAAATCAACCACCAGTGTCGATATGTCGCGTACTTATCTCGATTGGGCTAAAGAAAACTTTAGAGCCAATGGGCTATCGGGCCCTGAACATCAATTTATTCAGATGGACTGTCTGACCTGGATGGCGCGTTGTCAGAGTGATTATGATTTGATTTTTATCGATCCACCGACATTCTCTAATTCTAAGCGTATGGATCAGTCGTTCGATGTTAATCGTGATCACGTGATGTTACTTAAGAACTTAAAACGTATCTTAAGACACGATGGGCTGATCATTTTCTCCAATAACTCGCGCCAGTTTAAGATGGATCATCGTCAGCTTGAACGTATTGGCTTGGTGGCATTAGAAGTTACCGAACATACAATCCCGCGTGACTTCAAAGGAAACCAGAAGATCCATAACTGCTGGGAAGTGACTCACGCGTGAGTCAAGCCCAAATAACCTTGTATTCGACTGATGGTTGCCACTTATGTGAATTGGCCGCGCAGCAATTGGTCGAACTAGAAAAGCCATTTATCACGGTCGATATCATCGATGATAGCGCGCTCGTTAACCGCTATGGGCTGACTATACCTGTTATCGCTAGAAGCGATAACAGTGAAATTAATTGGCCATTTGATGTCCAGCAACTTGCTTCTTTTTTGGAATAAAAATTTATGTTAATACGATTAACCAATGCCCAGTTAGCGTTTGGTACACATGTCATCCTCGATCATGCCGACTTTCAAGTTAATGCCAATGAACGTGTATGTCTGGTAGGTAAAAACGGCACCGGCAAGTCAACACTAATGAAAATTATTGCCAAACAGATGGATCTCGATGGTGGCGATTTAAATTATAATAATGACATCGTGGTGGCACGCCTAGAGCAAGATCCCCCGGAAAAGGCCGAGATGTCGGTATTTGATTTTGTGTCTTCTGGTATCGCGCATGTGGGAGAACTGATCAAGCAATATCATCATGTGTTATTGGATCTGGAAAGTGATTACAGCGACGCAATCATGGACAAGTTGGCCAAGTTACAATCGAAGATGGATGATAATGATGCGTGGCTGTTCGAAACACGGATCAATAATGTATTGGAGCAACTTTCCTTACCGGCAGACAAGCAGCTTAGTGAGCTCTCTGGTGGTTGGTTACGTAAGGCCGCATTGGCTAAAGCACTGGTGCAGCAGCCCGATGTATTACTGCTCGATGAACCGACTAACCACCTTGATTTGAATGCCATCGGTTGGCTTGAGAAGGTACTTCTTGATTTTCGTGGTGCCATCGTCTTTATCTCGCATGATCGCGCGTTTATTCGCAAGATGGCGACTCGTGTGATCGACCTTGATCGTGGCAACTTAAGTTCTTGGCCTGGTACCTACGGCGACTATTTGTTGGCCAAAGAGGAAGCACTGCGGGTAGAGCAAGACCAAAATGCGTTGTTTGATAAGAAATTGGCGCAAGAAGAAGTATGGGTTCGTCAAGGGGTAAAAGCCCGTCGTACTCGCAACGAAGGTCGCGTTCGCGCGCTCGAGCAGCTGCGCCGTGAGCGTACCGATCGTCGCGAAGTAGTTGGTAAGGCACGTATGTCACTTGCCAGCACCTCTAAGTCGGGCAAGTTGGTGTTTGAAATTGAGCACCTAAGTTACGCTTACGAAACCAAACCTATCGTGACCAACTTCTCTAGCCAGGTTATTCGTGGTGATCGAATCGCGCTGGTAGGTCCAAACGGCTGTGGTAAATCAACCATGCTCAAGCTATTGCTGGGCAAAATTGACCCAATCAAGGGTGAGATTAAAACCGGTACCTTGCTTGATGTTGCCTATTTTGATCAACATCGCGCCGCGCTCGATCTGAATAAGACAGTGCAAGAGAATGTCGGTGAAGGTAAAGATGATGTAGAGCACAACGGTCGTACCCGTCACGTGTTGGGCTATCTGCAAGATTTCCTTTTCTCACCGGAGCGTGCCAGAACACCGGTACGAGCATTATCGGGGGGTGAAAAAAATCGCTTGTTATTGGCTAAGCTATTCTTGAAACCAAATAATATGTTGATCCTCGATGAACCAACCAATGATTTGGATATTGAAACCCTAGAGCTACTCGAATCATTGGTTCATCAATACGATGGTACCTTATTACTGGTCAGCCATGATCGTGAGTTTATCAATAATACCGTGACATCAAGCTGGTGGTTTGGCGCTAATGGCGTGATTGAAGAATTTGTTGGCGGTTATGAAGACGCGGTTGATCAAGGGGCAGTGTTGTTTGATCCCGAGAGTTATAAACCAGAGGCTGTTGTGATAAAAGCGCAAGCACAAGTTTCTCAGCCAGAAACTAAGGCGAAGAAGCTCAGTTATAACGAGCAGCGAGAATTGGATCAGCTGCCACAGAAGATGGAAACGTTAGAGCAAGACATCGCTAAATTTGAACAGCAGATGTCCCAGGCTGATTTTTTTAGCCAAGCAGCGGCCAAGACACAGCCGGTAATTGACGCGCTCGCGCTAGCACAAGAAGAGCTAGAACAGTGTTTTCAACGTTGGGAACACCTCGACAGCCTTAGCTAATGATTAACTGATTATTAGCTAAGTAATAAAAAGGTTCGGCATTTGCTGAACCTTTTTCATTTGTACAAGTCTCTATAGGCAAGCTCTTAACATGTGCTAGCGCGAGCGACATTTGGCCAATTTAAATGATTGTTTTCAACAAAATGATAAGTTTCGTTGCATCCTCAGGCTATCCGTTGAATAATGCTGGCAATAATAATTTTATCTACCGGTGCAACTATCGGTACGTTGTATGAAATAGCCTGTGCTATTTCGTAGTTAGCAGGAATAATAATGACAAATAAGTTACAGCTTTCTTTAATTGCCGCGGCGCTTAGCGCTAGTTTTTCGGCCAATGCCGTTGTTTATAAAATTGAAAACATCGATGATTTCTTTAAAGTAAATGGCACCACCGGCAATAGCCGCAGTGGTTTCGGAGTCTCCGCTAATGATCAGGGCTTGTACATTGGCGGTGCGTCTGGCCAATTTGCGCCGGTACTATCGGAAGAGGACGAAAAGCTCCTAACCAATAACCGCGTCGACACTGCACTTAGCAAAGCGAAAGAAACCAATACCACCGCGCCAAAGAACTTGCCTAAGGCGTCTAATTTCATTTTTACCTTCGATGATCAGTTCTTACCGACCTTTCTAGCGATCTTCCAAGAGAGCATCGATAGCGAGACTTTAGACGGTGCTATCACGGTTAGTAGTTTTGCCTTTGACAGTAATACTGACGGTCTTATTGTGGGTACAACCAGCGCAGCCGCCAATGAACTTGATGATCCAGACCAGAGCGATGGTAATACTTATAAAGACTTACCTTTCTATGCCTTTGATTATAAGCAGCGCGCGTTTGTGTTTGACAGTGGCGTGGTGCACACCTTCGAGCCAGAGTTCTCATTGTACGGTGGTCAAAGCGGCATCAGTGCGATAAACAATAATGGCCTAGTAGTAGGCTATGAGAGCGTCGCGATCGAACCCTATTATGTTGAACAGATTGATAAGCGCTGTAAAGATACTTATAAAGAGACTATCCCGCTGGCGGTATGTACCGCAGGGTTTAGCTATAATGGCAAGAGTAATAACGAAACGCGCTACGCCCTACAAGCTGTCAGCTGGCAATATTCAAATGGCACGCTTAAGAACCGTACACCGCTGGGTATCTTAGGCGAGCGAATTAAAGACGATAATTATTACCGCTATAACTCCATTGCGCTTGATGTCAACAATAATGGCGTAGCGGTTGGCCGTAGTGTTGCATTTCGTAACGGCAAGAAAGAACTTAAATATCGTTTCGACGTCGCTACCGTGTTTAATAATGGTGAAGTGATCGATCTTATGGATCACAGTGAAACGACCTGGGTTGGTTCGGCGTCTACCGCGATTAATGACAATGATGTGGTTGTTGGTTATGTCACGAAATACATCAATGGTTATCCGCGTAACAAGATGTTTGTTTATGACATGGGCGCTGCATCGCCTGGTGTAGAGTTCCCGAGCGATTTTAATAGTGGTGAGTCAGACCTTGCCAGTTATCCTAAAGATATCAATCTAGAAAGTGTGGTCGTTGGCTCCGTTGATATTGACGGTGGTACCTCGACGGCGCGCCGTACCCACGCGTTTATTTACGATCATAAGCAAGCTGATTTCCAAGATCTCAATGAGTTGCTAACCTGTGGCTCTAAGGGTTACGTACAAGCAGGTGATAGTTGGACAAAGTACCAGGTTGAAGCGACTGGCGGCGACGGACAAGTGATCAGTTATGATGTTGATATCAGCGTGGTTGATGCCAACAAAATTACCGATGATGGTACCATTATGGCTACCGCGCTGGTGACCTTACCTCGTGTTAAGACGCAGTGGCGTGACGAGGATGGCAGTATTACAACCACCCCAGACACTAACTCGGTGGAAGAGCTAGTTGTCGATGCCAATGGTAATGTGGTCTTTGATACCGACAGCCAAGGGCGTCCGCTAACCGAACAAATCCCTCGCGCGGTCGTACTAACGCCGACCCAAGGCACAGCGTGTGATATTGTCGAAGACACGTCACAAGATTTCGTCTATGAGCGCAGTGGTGCTAACGTTGGCTTTATTGGGCTGTTGTTAGGCGGTTTTGCGTTGTTTGTGAGACGTTTCGGCGCAAAAAAATAATTTCCCAAGGATCATAAGCTTAGTTTTTTTTAGTGAATTTATGATCTTTTTTACTTGATCGTTGAGTTTTAATTGGTTAAAAATACAACGGTCACTCTGTTGTTTTGTGACCCATAAGGCTCAACAGAATATCAACGCTACAAACGCCGTCACTAATGGCGACGCTTGGAATAGGGCAGTAAAGAAGTTGAATTTTTCGACGAGCTACGACTAACCACCATCTGCCATATGAGGCAGATGATGCTATCGAGATCAAAGAGGATTATTTGATGAATAGACAGAAACGAGATCGAAACCAACGGGCGTTTTCAAAAGGTTATCAGGCTGGCACACACAGCCAAAGTCGTGATGATTGCCCTTACAATAGCAACGAGCAGAAGCAGCAATGGCTCGGTGGCTGGCGAGAAGGGTGCGAAGAACGCGCCAACGGTTTCTTTAGCCGTCTGTAGTTCCCTAGAGTACGTGATGTATAAAAGCACCGGTAGCCCCAGTGCTTTTAATCCTTAGTTTTAAGAAGTAGTAATGAGTTCAGTTAATATCAATTGCCCCTGGTGTAAAAAAGCCAATCGAATCCCTAGTCATCAATTTTCAGTCGAACTTAGCTGTCAGTTTTGCCGAAAAAGCATGCTTGACGGTACCGTCGTGCAGATGTTGGCGCATAATTTTATGCCGCTAACTCAGGCTGATTTGCCGCTCGTGGTATTTATCTCAGGCCCCAATTGTAGTAAATGTCATTCTTTTGCTACTATTTTCGCCGCGTTTGCCAAGAGCAACGGCGGTAAATACTACTTTAGCGAAGCCTATCTGCCAAACAATAAGGCGATCGCCAATAAGTTAAAATTGCGCGGCGTTCCTGCCATCGCAATATTCAAGCGTGGCAAGCTACAAGGTTTAGTCAACGGCGGCATGCGTAGTAACGAATTAGCTAAGTTTATCAAAGACAGTCTCAACTAGATTGGGTATAATCACGCAAATTTTTAGCGTCGAGTAACCCTACCTTGCAGGACATATCTTTTTACAATATTGTATTTCCAATATTGAGCTTAATGCCAGTGTGCGCCTTAATCATTATCTGCGTCATTCTAAAATATGGACAGTTATGCCCTGGCCAGCACAGCCGTATCCAAGGCGAGCTAATTACCGTCTGGACGGTATTGTTCGTTGCCATCATGATGGGCGCAGAGACTGCTATTAGTACCTGGATATTGGTGGTCGGCGGCTTAGGCGGCGCCTACGGTATCTTACTGAGTATTTGGCAAGGCAAGTTACCCAACAAACGCGCGATTCCTGACCAAGCAATCTATTTTTCGTTAGTACCGTTAGGCCTTTATGGCGCAGCGGTGCTGCTCGCTCAGCCGAGCTGGTTTGTGATTTTACCGATGGTTATTACCGGCGCAGTATTGGCCAATTTACTGTTAGTTAAGGCAAAGCACCGCCTCGAGTCCTTCAATCGTTTGTTACCATTTGCCGGTTTTTTCGCCGCCATTATTGCCTTGTTATTTGTGTCAATTACCGTTTACTTAGCGGGCGAACAGGCGCTTAGTGAAACCATTGTCAACAACTTGATGTGGACCCTGGGCTTTCTCATTTTAGGCTTATTTCTTTGGGTATTGCCGCAGGTGTCGACTAATCCTCAGAGCCACACCTTGTTAGGTGTGGCGACTTTTTTGTTACTCATTTCTCAAATTCTTATCTACGAAGTGGTTGTTTTAGTTGCGATTAATTTTCCGTGATGAAATTGTGATATTTGTGTAATTAATCCGTGAGCTTTGCTTTTTACACTGGTTTGACTAAACAAGCCAATAGGAAGCAAAGTAATGAAAACTCCAATAATTAACAAACAGCTCAAATGCTTATCGGTTATTATGGCCTGCTCAGGCATGATAGTACCCGTTAGTGCCGCTGACCTTAGCATTGAAATCACCAATCTTACGCAGGGAATTTTCTTCACCCCATTCATTGTCGCCAGTCATGAAACTAATCAGCATCTATTCCAATCTGGCATGGCGGCATCTCCTTCACTGCAAATGATGGCTGAAGGGGGCGATGTATCGGGCTTAGCGACAGACATGACAGCATTAGGCGCCATGGTAATCACCAACCCAAACATGGGCTTGCTTGCGCCTGGCCAGTCGGTCGCTGCTTTTAGCTTAGATAGCGGCGCGCATACGCACCTTTCCTTAACGGCGATGTTACTGCCAACCAACGATGCATTTGCAGGGCTAGATGCTTGGCCAATACCCACGACTCCTGGCACTTATCACATATTGGTCAATGCCTATGACGCAGGTACCGAAGCGAATAACGAATTGATTGTACCTGGTGCCGGAGGCCCCGGCGCGCTAGGCATTCCCGCCGACCCTACCATGAAAGCAGGCACTGGCGGTTCTGGGTTAACCAGTATCGACCACAATACAACGGTGCATATTCATCGAGGCAATTTGGGTGATGACATGATCGATGGCGGCAAAAGTGATCTTGATAACACCGTACATCGTTGGTTAAACCCGGTGATTAAAGTCACCATTACTGTGCAATAGGAGTCTGTTATGCAACTGATTAAATCTATATTTGTGATGACGCTGCTAACCTCGCTGCTTAGTGCATGTGGCAGCGATAAGTCGACCAACGTGGTCGAGCCCGAGCCGATGACGCCAGTAACCTATACGTATGAGGTAACGCTGCTCAATAATACGCATAATCAACCGCTCTCTCCCATCACTGTGCTTAGTCACGATGGCGATTACATGCCGTGGCAGCTTGGCATGAGTGCCAGCTTAGCGCTGGAACATTTGGCAGAAAGTGGTGACAGCAGCATGATGGCCAGTGATGCGGCGGTCTATAAGAGTGTTAGTGATACGGCGCCACTAATGCCGGGCGCGACTTATACCGTGATGATTGAAACCAATGATGAAAATAATTATTTATCAATTATTTCGATGTTGGTGAATACAAATGACGCGTTCACGGGTCTTAAACAATATGATGTTGCAGGTTGGGCGCTGGGAGATTCGGCAACTTTCAATTTATTCGTCTATGATAGTGGTAGTGAGCTCAATAGTGAGCTGGCACAGACACTGCCTGGGCCAGTAGCCGGCGGTGAAGGGTTCAATAGTGAGCGAGATGATGTCGACTTTGTCGCTCGCCATGCTGGCGTAGTCACCATGGATGATGGTCTAACGCAGTCTGCACTTGATCAATCACACCGCTTTGAGTCAATCGTCGCCAAAGCGGTGATTAAACGGGTTAAATAGGGGGAAGACAGCATGAGCCTGCAGGTATTAATTGTTGAAGATGAAGTTGATCTGGCTAATTTGATCGAAATAACCTTAACGGATGCAGGCTATGGGGTGAAAAAGGCCAATTGTGGTGCGCGCGGACTGCAATTGGCGCTCAATCAACATTTCGATTTGTTATTGCTCGATGTGATGTTGCCTAAAGTTGATGGCCTTGAGATTTGTCGTCGGGTGCGCGAGCGAGACCCCATCGTTCCGATTATGTTGCTTACCGCGCGAAACACCGAAACCGATCGGGTGATGGGACTTAACCTCGGCGCGGACGATTATCTCACCAAGCCTTTTAGTATTCGCGAGCTTGCAGCACGGGTTGCGGCGCTTATTCGCCGTAGTACCCTAAACAATGCAGTCACTTCACAGCCAAGCGCGATTGTGCATCGTGATTTTACCATCGATCCCGTGACCCATAAGACCCAATTTAAGCAGCACGCCATCGAACTTACCGCAACGGAGTTTGAACTACTGTATTTTTTGGCGCAGCATCCAACGCAGGTGTTTAATCGCAGTCAGTTACTCGATAGTGTCTGGGGTTATCATCATATTGGCTACGAGCACACGGTAAATTCGCACATTAACCGCTTACGCGCCAAACTCGAATACCACCAAAACCTACCAAAGTTGGTGCATACCATCTGGGGTGTGGGTTACAAATTTGAGTACCTACAAAATGAGCAATAGGAAAGTCAGTTTATGCCTAAGATTAATAGCCTAGCGCTACGCTTAACCGGTTTGTTCGTCGGCGTTTTTTTAATGATTGCGCTGTTATTTATGTGGATCATTGAGCGCTCCAATAGCGAACTTCGCCAGCATACAACCCAGTCGTTACATCATCAATTAGCCGAGCATATGATTGCCGACAACCAGGGGTTAAGCGAAGGCAAGATTGAACCAGAAATTCTCGAGCATACCTTTCATGCGATGATGTTACTCGGCCCTGCCTTTGAAATATATGTTATCGGCCCAGCCGGTGAAATTTTAGCGTATGCGGCAAAGGACGCTAAGATAAAGCGTAAAGAGATTGACCTAAAGCCAGTGGCGTTATTTATCGCGGGACGAGCTAAATTTCCGTTGTTGGGGGAGGATCCGCGCGGTCTCGACCAGCATAAAATTTTCTCAGCAGCACCCATATTCCTGCCACTAACCGCTCAGAAGAGACAGTTGCAGGGTTACCTTTATGTCATTATTGGTTCGGAGCTTGAGGACAATATTATCACCACACTGTCTAATCAGGCGTTGATCACTAAGCATCAAATATTGGTGGTTGCAGCGGTGATCTTTGCCCTGATGATTGGCCTGATCTTGATCGGTCAAATTATCAAGCCGATCACGCATATCACCAAGGTCGTCACCGATTATGAACAAGGCGGTGGCTGGCAATCAGGACAAAGTTTGCCTCATCAAGCGCTTTCTTGGCAACGGATGCCCAGCAGCGAACAACTGCAACTGGCAGGAGCGATAAGTCAAATGTCGGCCACCATGAGCGATCAGTTTGCACAGATCCAGCGTAAAGACAGTCAACGTAAGGAGTTATTATCCTATATTTCACATGATCTGCGCACGCCACTAGCGTCACTCATCGGCTACATCGAAACGTGGCAACAGCAGCACCCAACTGCGGGACAAGATCCGAGCGACCGATATCTAGCCATCGCGCTAAAAAATGCCCATGTACTTAACGACTTGGTAGAACAAGTATTTGATCTTGCGCATCTTGAGACCGGGGGTGTTGAACTACACCGCGAGCCAGTCGCTATTGCAGAATTGGCACAAGATATTATCGATACCTTTAAATTGCAGGCGAGTGCTAGGGAGGTTTCCTTGGAAGTCAGCCCTAAGGATTCGGGTATTCAGGTCGATGCTGACATCGCTAAACTCGAACGGGTATTTTCCAACCTCGTGGCCAACGCGATAAGACACACGCCAAAAGGAGGTCGCATCGTTATTACATTTTCGCCGATTGAGGTCGAGCAAGAGCAAAGGGTATTGATACGAGTGACCGATAGCGGCAGTGGCATAGCGCCAGAGCAACTGCCTCGTGTCTTTGAAGCACATTTTCGCGCCGGTAATAAGGTGGATAGTCAGACGGGAAATGCAGGGTTAGGCTTAGCGATAGTAAAAGCGCTGCTGGCGCTGCATCAGAGTAAAATATCGGTACAAAGTGAGATAGACAACGGTACTAGCTTTGAATTTTCATTGCCACTGTACCGCTTATGATAACGACTATTTAGGATGTTGCTGATAACCCTCAAAGCCACCTTCAAGCGAATAGACTTGGTCGAAGCCACGCTCGACTAAAAATTGGGCGACACCTTGGCTGCTGATGCCATGATAACAACAAACCACCATCGGCAGATCCATATCGCACTCGGCCAAGTATGACTCTAAATTGTTCTGATTTAAATTAAACGCATCGTCGATATGGGCCAGAGCAAAAGATTGCGCATCGCGTGTATCTGCGACGTTGACGGGTTGTTGAGCGCGCAATTGGTGG
>Ga0105355_10000108_pt1 | contig 67047 bp, 56 predicted proteins | sample GOMGulsemesocosm_2_FD_83508 | JGI IMG/M metagenome (GOLD analysis project Ga0105355, IMG submission 83508) | Methane-oxidizing microbial communities from mesocosms in the Gulf of Mexico - GOM9C Gulf of Mexico | ecosystem: Environmental > Aquatic > Marine > Cold seeps | place: Gulf of Mexico...
AACTTATCAAAACATCCGTTTGGTGATTCGTTTTAACTGAACCCCTTGGAACTGGATGCGCATTCTATAGATATTTACTTTGCCGTCAACACTTTTTCTAAATAAAAATGAATTAATTTAAAAAACCTTTCTGAGTGTTTAAAATTAGTACAAATAGTAAAAAATTCCAGCAATAAAATTAAAAAAGATGCATAAAGCATCTTTTTAATTATCTGGTTTTAATCTATAACGCCATTATTAATAATTCATCATTCGCTTGATTTATTGATTTCCTCAGGCTTCTCATCATTTTTACTTGGGTCACAATGAAAGTCTGCATCTTGATCATCACCAACAACATGTTCTAATTTCAATTTTTTCACTGACCGTATAGTAGTGAACGGCCCTGAACAGGCATAAAGAACAAAAATCCCTGTTAATAACTCGGCGGGACTTGAAGCCACAACAACAAATACAAGCACTATAAGTAAAACAACAATAAAGTTAACCTTTCCTTTCCAGTCAACTTCTTTAAAGCTGTTATATCTAAAATTACTCACCATTAACAAACCTGAAATAATAGTAATAATTCCCATTAGGAAACCACTCTCTTGACCATTCAATTGATACTCAGTACCTAACCAGACCAAACTTGCAATGACCCCCGCTGCGGCAGGACTAGCCAATCCTTGGAAATACCTTTTATCTGCTATACCTACTTGTGTATTAAACCTTGCTAATCTTAGCGCTGCTGCCGCAACAAAAACAAAGGCAGCTAACCAGCCAAATTTCCCCATACCAGATAAAGCCCAGTTATATGCAACTAAGCCTGGCGCAATACCAAAGGAAACCATATCAGCCATACTATCGTATTCAGCACCAAATTCACTTTGTGTATTTGTCATTCGAGCAACACGACCATCTAATCCATCAAAAATCATCGCAATAAATATAGCAATCGCTGCATTAGCAAATTCGCCATTCATTGACGATACAACAGCAAAAAAACCAGAAAACAACCCCGCAGTAGTTAATAAGTTTGGTAATAAGTAAATGCCACGAGTTGTCGCTTGTGGAGAGTTATCATTATTCGACATATAAAAATGTATTTATTAAAAGTATTAGAATGGCGCTAATTTAGCATAATTTAATGGCTTTTATACACTAAAAACCGGTTTTAACATTAAGTTTGCTTATTGAAAAATTTGTAAACTTTCACTTGAGTTGTTATATATCTTATATAGATATAATTTTTATCTTAAAATAATTATCAATCCTAATAAATTATAGGCATTAATATGCGAGTAAAATATTTAAGTACTACGTCCATTCTTATTTCAATATTGGCTGTTTCAAGCTTATCTATTTCAGCCCTTACTATGGCTGATGATGTTACTGTTTATCGTTGGGTTGATGAAAATAACGTTGTTCACTTCAGTCAACACCAACCTTCACATAATAATTATACTGAACTATCGATGTCTAATGTTGTACGGAAAAAAGATGATACTCCAAAAAATGAGAAGGAAACTATTGCAGAGCCATTAAACCTAACACCATCGAAAGAAAAATGTGAAGAAGCAAAAGCAAATGTTCGAACTTTAAAAGCATACGATAAAATTCAATTTACCGATGGACAAGGGAAAATTCAGGTACTAAATGCGCAAGAGAAGTTGCAACAGTTAGCTATTAATGAAAAACAAGTCGAAGTTTATTGCGCGGTACAATAAACTTCTTATGCCGTGTGATTTCAATAATGCTCAAATATAACGGATGAATTTTCGACAACGGCATCAATTTTATCCCCCGCCTTAAAATCTCCAGACAGTATTCGTTGAGCCAACGGGTTCTCAATGGTTTGTTGTATAACCCGCTTTAATGGTCGAGCACCAAATAATGGATCAAAACCAGCTGAAGCGATTAATGATAATACAGGTGTTGTAACAGTAAAAAGAATATCCCTTTCAGCTAACCGCTTAGATAGTGCATTCACTTGTATTGATGCTATTTGTTGAATTTGTTCAGATAGTAAAGGGTGAAATACCACTGATTCATCAATTCTATTAATAAATTCAGGTTTGAAATGCTGCCCAACTTCGCCCATGACATTGGTTTTCATTGCCTCGTACTGACTATCATCTGTAAACGTTTGAATAATATCTGAGCCAATATTTGAGGTCATAATAATGACAGTATTTTTAAAATCTACCGTACGGCCTTGTCCATCAGTTAATCGACCGTCATCAAGTACCTGTAATAGTATGTTAAATACATCAGGATGCGCTTTTTCTATTTCATCTAACAAAATAACTGAATAAGGTTTTCTCCTAACCGCTTCAGTTAAATAACCACCTTCTTCATAGCCTACATATCCAGGAGGTGCTCCTACTAAACGAGAAACAGAGTGCTTTTCCATAAATTCAGACATATCAACACGTATTAGCGCATCTTCACTATCAAACAAAAAATGTGCTAAAGCTTTAGTGAGTTCAGTCTTACCAACACCTGTTGGCCCTAAGAATAAAAATGATCCTATGGGTTTATCAGGATCAGCTAACCCGGCTCGAGATCTCCTAATAGCATTTGATACTGAAACTACTGCTTCAGATTGACCAATCACCCTTTTATGAAGTTCATCTTCCATTTGTAATAATTTTTCACACTCTTCTTCTAACATTTTAGCTACTGGGATCCCTGTAGCTCGACTTAATACATCCGCTATTTCTTCATCGGTAACTTTATTGCGTAATAATGTCATTTCTTGCATTTCAGCCTGACTAGCAAGATCTAGCTGTTTTTCAAGTTCAGGAATTCGACTATATTGTAATTTTGCCATAACATTTAAATCGCCGGCTCGCCTAGCGCTGTCTAATTCAAAACGAGCCTGCTCTAATTCAGTTTTAATGGTTTGTGTTCCATGCAACGCTGCTTTTTCCGTTGTCCACACTTCTTCTAATTCATCAAAACTTTTTTGACGCTCTTCAATATTTTTAGAGATTAATGCCAAACGTTTTTTTGATGCATCATCAGACTCGTCGCTTAAAGCACGTTGCTCTAATTTCAATTGTATTAAACGGCGCTCTAGTCGATCTAAATCTTCTGGTTTTGAATCCATTTGCAATCGAATGCTTGATGCAGCTTCATCAATCAGATCAATGGCTTTATCTGGTAGTTGACGATCACTAATATAACGATGAGATAGTGTAGCAGCGGCAACAATCGCAGGATCGGTAATTTCAACATTATGATGTAACTCATAACGCTCTTTTAAACCACGTAAAATGGCAATAGTATCTTCAACACTTGGTTCATCAATGAGTACTTTTTGAAAGCGCCGCTCTAACGCTGCATCTTTTTCAATATATTGACGATATTCATCAAGCGTGGTTGCACCAACACAATGCAACTCACCACGAGCAAGTGCAGGTTTAAGCATGTTGCCAGCATCCATCGCACCATCTCCTTTGCCAGCACCAACCATGGTATGTAATTCATCAATAAATAAAATTACCTGCCCTTCTTCCTTGGCTAATTCACTTAAAACGGCCTTTAATCGCTCCTCAAACTCTCCTCGATATTTAGCTCCTGCAACCAAAGCTCCCATATCAAGTGATAAAACTCGTTTGTTTTTTAATCCTTCAGGTACTTCATGATTAACAATACGTTGAGCTAATCCTTCTGCAATGGCTGTTTTGCCCACGCCTGGCTGACCTATAAGCACTGGATTGTTTTTAGTTCGTCGTTGTAATACTTGAATGGTACGACGAATTTCATCATCTCGACCTATAACAGGATCTAATTTACCTTGCTCTGCGTATTCAGTCAGATCAACAGTAAATTTATTCAACGCTTGACGAACATCTTCTGCATTTTGACTATCGACATTTTGTCCACCTCGAATATGAACAATTGCATCTTGAATTCTTTGTTGTGTTGCACCTAAGGACTTTAAAACTTGGCCAAGCTTGCCTTTATCTTCCAATGCGGCAAGAACAAAAACTTCAGAAGAAATAAATTTATCCATCATCTTTTGCGAATATTTATCGCATAGGTTGAAAAGGTTTCCCATCGCAGCTGATAACTGCACTTCTCCACCCGTGCCACTTACTTGAGCAAGTGAAGCAATGTTTTCTTCAACTTGAGTGCGTAAATGATGAACATTCACTCCAGCACTTTTAAGTAATTGAATAACACTGCTGCCATTTTGATTTAATAGAGCAAGCATTAAATGTGACGGTTCAATAAATTGGTGATCTCGTCCTAAAGCAAGCGATTGAGCATCTGAAATAGCTTCTTGAAAAGATTGAGTGAATTTATCTAAACGCATGAAAAATCTCCTATCACAAAATAATGTTTCTACAATAAACTTATGGGCAATGACAAAAAAATCAACTATCAAGCACTAGGGAATACAAATAATCGACGCCATTCTGCCTGTTTGTTGATCTCGTCGGTATGAATAGTATTTTTCTTTTTCCTTAAAGGTGCATTTGTTGAGGGAAGATACTGACATTACGCCTTGTTTGTTAAGCAGTGAAGTTGCTATGGCAACTAAATCAGCGTGATATTTATCATCACTTGTTTTTTCAAAGCAAGATAATAAAGAAGCCTCGAGTTTTATAAAGCTCTTCATAACCTCAGGACCAACTTCAAAATATTGTTGACTAATACAGGGGCCAAGCCAAGCGAATATTTGTTTATTATCCGTATGCATTTCGCTCAATGTTTTAGCAATAATATCAGCGGCAAGGGGACGCCATCCACCATGAATAGCAGCGATTTCTGTGCCTGCTTCATTTGAAAGTAATATCGGTAAACAGTCTGCCGTCATTATTGCTAAAGCAATAGACTTATTTCTAGTAATACTTGCGTCAGCTTGGAGTGTTTGTTTTGATATTTGCTCAACTACCAGCACCTGACTTCCATGAACTTGCTCTAACCACTGGATTTTAGCCCCAGCAGGCAGGTAATCATATAAAGTAAAACGATTTTCATTCACTTTTATCTGGCAATCACCTACATGCAAGCCTAAATTGAAAGCGCCATATTGAAGTGTTTCCAGCTCAATTTTTTTATCCGTTTGGTGAGAAGTTTCTTTAGGAGTAAGACAAGTCGTTTGCATGGCCAGTACATGTTGCACTGGCCATGAAACTTTTTCAAAGGCAGAATTAATACAGCTCACTGTTATTTTGTTTAGTATCTTCACGCAATATACTAGTTAATTTCACCATATCTTCTGGTACGTCTGCATGCCATGTCATTTCTTCGCCAGTAATGGGATGAAATAAAGATAACATTGCCGCATGTAATGCTTGACGTTTAAATGATTTAAGTTCTTCTCTTAGTTCAACCGTAGCATTTTTAGGTGGTCGTGGACGTCCACCATAAACAGGATCACCAACAAGTGGGTGAGTAATGTGCGCCATATGAACACGAATTTGATGGGTACGACCTGTTTCCAGTCTTAACCTTAAACGGGTATGTAAGCGAAACTTTTCCATAACACGATAATGAGTAACCGATGGACGACCTGAAAAAGTTACCGCCATATGTGTACGTTTAGTTGAATGACGGCCAATAGGCTCATCAACTAGTCCACCAGCAGTCATTAAACCACTAGCAATTGCTTCATATTCCCGTGTTATTTCTCTTGCTTGTAAAGCTTCAACTAAATTAGTTTGTGCGGCAATGGTTTTAGCGACGACCATTAATCCTGTAGTGTCTTTATCTAGTCGATGCACGATCCCCGCACGAGGTACCACATCAAGTTGTGGACAATAATGCAATAATGCATTCAATACCGTTCCATCTGGGTTACCAGCCCCAGGGTGAACCACTAAACCTGCAGGTTTATTGATCACTAAAAGATCATCATCTTCATAAACAATTGTTAGGGGGATATTTTGCGCTTCAAATCGATGCTCTGATTCAACTTCCGTTTCAATTTGAACAACTTCGCCGCCATACATTTTCTCTCTAGCTCGAGTTAAAACATCACCATTAACGGAAACGTTTCCTGCTAAGATCCATTCTTTTAATCGAGATCGTGAATAATCAGGGAACATTTGCGCCAAAGTCTGGTCGAAACGTTTTCCTAAACATGATTCAGGGACTATATCTTTGTGTTGAATTATTTCAGCCATTAAATTCTCTGTTAATTAGCACTGTGCAAGGTTAGTTTGCTAGGTTAGAATGCCAGTGCTTATTTTACCTCTTTGCAATATCAATTACATTAAGTATATTGCAGCTGGTGGATATTTATTTTAACTAAAACAACGTAGTGATACCAAGTTCTATGAACAAACTGACATTTAAAACCATTTTTTTACTTACCTTTTTAAGCTTAGTAGGTTGTTCTTCCTCTGAAAATGCCGAGATAGATAAGGTCCCAGATAAATCAGCACAAGCCTTGTTTACTGACGCTAGAGAAGCATTAGACGCCTCTTTGTTTAATAAAGCGATTCAAATACTATCGGCGATTGATTCTCGTTTTCCATTTGGCCCAATATCGCATCAAGTACAACTTGATTTGATTTACGCTTACTATAAAAGTGGTGATTCAGCACAAGGTATTGCTTTAACTGACAGATTTTTAAGATTAAATCCCAATCATGTAAATATTGATTACGTCTATTACATGCGTGCTTTAATTAATATTGCTACCGAAGAAAATTTATTTCAAGATTTAGCTGGTATCGATCGTTCCGATAGGGACCCTGAAGCTTCACGTTCTGCTTTTGATGATTTAAAAACCATATTATCTACTTACCCTCAAAGTAAATATGCAGCAGATGCAAGAAAACGTATGATCGAAATAAAGTCTCGTTTGGCTCAATACGAATTATCAGTTGCTCGTTTTTACATGAAACGTGATGCTTGGGCATCGGCAGCAAACAGAGGTAGATATATTATTGAATACTTCTCACCAAGCCATGAAGTAGAGCAAGCATTAGAAATTATGATTGAGTGTTATGACAAGATGGGCTTAGATGAGTTAAAGAATAATGCTAAACAAGTATTAGCAGCAAACTATCCAAACAATAAAATAGTCAATAACTAATAGATACTTCTGCATAGTTACTCTTTCACATACATGAGATCACAATATGTCGATTTCATGGATGAATAAAAAAAGGCGCTCGAAGCGCCTTTTTTTTATATTCACAAGAATTAAACAGCTTCTGAATTTTCTTCACCTGTTCTTATACGAATAACGCGCTCAACATCTGTAATAAAGATTTTCCCATCCCCTATTTTCCCCGTTTGCGCAGTATCCATAATAGCTTGTACGCAACGATCTACATTTACCGCCTGAACAACAATTTCTAATTTTGCTTTAGGAAGAAAGTCGACCATATACTCAGCACCTCGATATAACTCAGTATGCCCTTTTTGACGACCAAATCCCTTAACTTCAGACACTGTCATACCCGTTATACCAATTTCACCTAGTGCTTCTCTAACATCGTCTAACTTAAATGGTTTAATGATCGCTTCAATTTTCTTCATAACTCAATCTGCCAGTTTAAAAACAATAATAATTTTCCTTATTGTACACAGATGTGATCAGCAAACAAAAGAGATAAATCACCTCACATCACACACAGACTTTGTTACACTAGCCCAGAAAATTTGATTTAATCTTTTTATAGGTAACTCCATGGCTCCAGAAGAAATTATAAAAGAAATGAAAGTACAGCCCACCATTGATGTTAACTTTGAAATAAACCGTCGAATTGACTTCATAAAAAGCAAATTGCGCGAGTCTGGATTAAAAAACTTGGTTTTGGGCATTAGTGGTGGAGTAGATTCAACCACTTGTGGAAGACTTGCTCAACTAGCCATTAATCAATTAAACGAAGAATATAAAGAACAATATCAATTTATTGCATTAAGACTACCTTATGATGTTCAAGCAGATGAAGATGATGCTCAGTTAGCAATTGAGTTTATTCAACCAACACATTGTTTAACCACCAATGTATTCGATAGTGTTAATGCAATTCACCAAGAAACATTATCCGCTTTATCAAAAAGTAATCTATTAGGTAAAACTGCAAGCCAAATAGATTTTTCCAAAGGAAATGTTAAAGCTCGAGCTCGTATGGTGATGCAATATCATGTTGCTGGCATCCTTGGAGCTTTAGTTTTAGGTACTGATCATTCAGCTGAAAACATTACTGGATTTTTTACCAAATGGGGAGATGGCGCTTGTGACCTTGCTCCTTTATTTGGCTTGTCAAAACGTCAAGTACGTCAATTAGCGAAGGTATTAAACGCTCCATCTTTACTTATTGATAAAGCTCCAACCGCTGATTTAGAAGAGTTAGCACCAGGAAAGAAAGATGAAGACGCTTTAGGTATGAGTTATGATCAACTTGACGACTTTTTAGAAGGCAAGCCTGTAGATAAAGAAATTCAAGCATTAATTCTCAGTATCTATAATAAAACACAACATAAAAGATCTACTATTCCAACCATTTACGATTAATCTTCATACTTCATTGGCAAAGCTTTTAAAAGCCAACTATACCTACTTATCATAAATAGCTGACCTCAAGGATGAGGAATGATGAAAAAGCTGATAGGCTTTACTCTGATCGAAATATTAGTTTCACTGGCAATACTTGTAACATTAACCGTTATCACGGTTCCCTCATTAGCTGCTTTCACCATTAACCTACGTGTTGATAATGAAATAACCGCCATAAATCGTTTACTTTTTACTGCTCGAAATATGGCGATAAACAGCGGCCAAACTGTGACTCTTTGTCCACTAGGAAGTGATAATCAATGTACTAAAGATTGGCATAAAGAGATCAGTGTTTTCATTGACTCAAACAATAATAAAAAACGGGAAGTTAATGAAAGCATTGTTTTTGTTAAGCACGCAATAAAAGTAGGCGACAAGTTACAATATGGAAAAACACGTATTGGGCTTACTTATGCGAATACAGGTCATTTATCTGGCTGGGGACAAAATGCCACATTCACCTATTGTCCAAAAAATCATGCCGATAAATCAAGAGGCATCATTGTTGCCGTATCTGGCAGAATATATCAATCATTCAAAAAACAAACCAATAAAGCAGATAAAAATCGAAGTAATAAAACCATCACTTGTTATTGATATAGCAAGTGATAATACCATTTTCCTAGCTGTGTACGTGTTTCAATGGTATAAATAAGATAAGGTTTTAATTCATAGGCGCATGTTATGCCGAGCTGTAAATCAAACCATATCAATACCAATAGAAATACCACGGGCTTTACCATGGTTGAGTTATTAGTCACTGTCGCTATTTTAGCGATTATATCTGCCATTGCTCTGCCGAGCTTTAATGATTATCTTGTTAAAACCCGTGTAGATAATGAAATATCACAATTGCATCGACTCATACTTGTGGCTCGAAATACCGCGATAAATAGTGGCAAGAGTGTCACTATATGCCCATTAACTGGTGATACTTGCGGAGTAAACTGGCAAGCAGAACTTTCCGTTTTTACCAATGCTACTGATAACAGTAAATATGATTCAGCAACTGAAGATATCATTAAAGTTAAAGCTGCGAGTACGGTAGGTGATACTTTAATTTTTAATCAAGCAAGTTTAGTTTATGCGCCAACAGGAAGATTAGTTAGCGGAGCTAATAGCTTATTTAGTTATTGCCCAGGCGCTAATGAAGACTTTTCAAGGGGAATTAATATTTCATTATCAGGTAGAGTATATGCCAGTCAGGATACTGATAGTGATAGTAAAGATGAAGATAGGAATGGTGATGAAATTACCTGCCCTTAAATTATACCAAGTGAGCTAAAATAAAAAAACGACCCTATTTTGTGGCCGTTTTGTTTTTTAATAAGCTTTTCAGTTAATATAACCGTCAATTCATAAAGTTAAATTAACGCGCAATTTTCTCATAAATCTGTCTTGCTTTTAGCCGACTAAAGTCATCATTAACTAAAACGCACTCAAACACTTTATAAATCTTTTGCTTTTTAGTCGATAACTCAGTCATCACCTTCAGGTTTACAATACGTGCTGCTAGCTGTTTTAGTTCATTAGATTTTATACTGCGGGCATAAATAGTTTCAGCACCACCAAATAACGCCACATGGCATTTAGCATCAACTCTTTTTGTCGAGTTATTATTAACTGAAGTATTAGCGGCAGCTAAACTAGAAGTGCTACTAATAATCAATATAAAAGCAAACATAACAATAAAATAATTCTTCATTTTCTACTCCCAACAACCAGTAGCTGGTGTTTTTTGCCCTGTATCGGTAATCGTCATGGTTAAACAAGCGGTATCTTTTAACTGACTATTTTTAGCTGTGGCTGTAAGAGTAAACCCTCCTCCAGCAAGTGTAGCATCGATACTATATGTTTTACTCTCAGTAATGTAAGGATCTGCAGCCATGCCCAGCTTTGTCATATCTGCAGTATAGGCTCTGCTATCAACAAAAAGCTGTTCTTGTAAATTAGCTAACCTAGAAAGCTCTCGTTGTCCTTCAGTTCTATTTGAACGTTGAGTGAACTCCACGTATGAAGGATAAACAACCGCCGATAATATGCCAATAATAGCAACAACAAGTAAAACCTCGATCAAAGTAAAGCCTACATTTTTATTACTTGCTACTCTCATTATTCATCCTCTGTTACATATAAAGAAGTGCGTAATGTGTCAAGTTCAAATCCCACAGGTATTATTTTTCGGCCAACAATAATATTCCCTTCAGATTTGCCTTTGTCATCATCAGGAGGTAATACAATTAATGTAGGAGCCCCTAAAAACTGTTCGCTAATAAATATCTTTCTTTCATCACCATCAGTGATACCTTCTGGATTATCAGCATCTGTCCACCTATATTTATTAATTCCCAAAGCTAAATCCACTGCATAAAGCCAACCTTGACCACTGGGTATATCACAAACATCAACATCTACTACCAATGCAGGTGGCACAAATGTAGTAAAATAAGCTACACCTTCAATAACAAGTGCAGTCGCTGAACTTTTTTCACCCGACAATTCCAAATCAATAAACCAACCTGACTTTTTACTTACTGCGATTTCTAAAGCCTCTAATGCTGCCTTGGTTAAGGTAGCTCCAAAAGGATCATCAGTAAAATCATATAAATCTGAGTCTAAAGCTGTATTTATAATTGCTGTTGGCGTGGGAGGTTTTGAAGTTGCAGAAAATGACTGAGTTTTCACGTATTTATCTTTAATCATAAAAAACGTATCACTCGTATCTGTACCTAACGGATTAGATCTATCGCCACTACCAATTAATACCGCCTCATAAGGGATATCTTGTTTGCTGACTATTTTAGTTGTTGCACCATCTTCATCAGTTACCGTTGTTTCTAATGTTTCACTGATAAAAGTCCGCACTACAGAAGGCTCATTAAAAAATCGTTTATCAGTAGTATTTGTCGTACCACCTAATGAGGCAAGCTTAAATACAGTCCAAGGATCATCACTATCCGTTGGATTTTTACCTGGCATATCAACACGCCAAAGGTTACCACCAGTATCACCAAAATATAAGCGGTCCGCAAAACCATCTGCATTACTGTCAAGTGTTGAAACACTTGATGGTATACTATCGATGATTTCTGGGAACGTAGTAGTGCCACCAGTTGGCGCTAAACTCCAGAGTAAAGCTTTAGTATCTGCATCTACCATATATATGGCGCGACCATAAGCATCCACATCAACACTAGTAGGTGCGCCTTCAGCATCCTTAGCGGTATCATAGCCACCAGCAAAAAATAATACCGGCTTAGCCACGGCTGAATCGCCAGAGCCTGAAGAGTTTAACTTTGAGAAAGCTATTTTGGGCTGTGACCAAGACTGTCCAATTTTGGTAAATCCCGTCATGGAATTATCAATATGCCATTTTAAACTCGGGTTAGCGGGGTCAGTAATATCAAGTGCGTAGTAGGAAGAGCCTCCTCGGCGCAAACCAAAGAAAATCCACACTTTATCCGTACCATTAACAATGCCATCGCCATTACCATCTAAAATATAAGACGTTATTTTACCGTCAATACCATAAACTTTATCTGCAGAAGAATAGTTATCTCTAAGCGGCTTGATATTATCAAGAAACTCTTTGGGCATAAAAGACCAGTTCTCAACCACAGTATCTGATGCTGTTTTATCTTCAAACATATGAAGAACACCTGCATTGGTACCTATAACAATACGAATACTATCACCATAGTTAACTACTAAGGGCTTAGAGTGTAAGGGATCACCAAAAAGATCAAAACGTGTATCTGTTTTATCTGAATCATCGTCCTCATCATCAACATCCATTCCCATTGCCCAATTAAGATGATCGTCTATCTCACCAACTAATACCCCCATTTCAGTAGCTAACGCATCTGCATCAGTAAAAGCAGATGCAATATTAGTACGGTTAAATAAAGCTAAGCTCCCTGATGCACCTACATCACTGTATATCACACGATCGCTTACCTTCATTTTTCTGAGCATATCAGCAACGCCACCTTCCTCGACTTTATCGCCATCTTCAGAACCAGCATCAGACCAATAACTCGTCACATTCTCCGAAAAATGTCCGGTAGCCTCGTCAAGAGCAGGCACATAAGCATCAGAAACTTTTTGTCCCACCTGAACATTATCAAAAACTTTATACTTTTTAAGGTTACCCTGCCAGCGAGGTCCAGTTTCAGGGTCAAACATTGCGTAATAAACTGCATTCAATGTTTCAGTGCGATCAAAGTTATTTGCTGCAACAGAGGCGGAAGTTAAGCTATCATTACTTTTTATTCCTATCTCATTCAAAATTTTCATTAACGCGTTAGTTAAACCAACCTTATCTATAGCCTCTAAGAACTCTCCCTCTCCTTGAGCCGCTGTATTCTCTAGTAAGGTCGCAGCAGCAGAAGCATCTTTACCAAAACCAACCGTATGAGTAACCACATTTTGCATTTGATCTAACGTAGCATGTTGATCGTATTTATTCATCCAACCTGCCAGAGCCGCTAAATAGTTATCACTGTACTTGGTGCTATCAACCAATGTACCAGGAAAAGTTACCGCCACTCCATCTTCATCTTCTGAAGTTAATGCTTCTATACTGGCATCTGCGGCTTTATCGTTTGTTGGCGCGCCATCAGTGATCAAAATAACATAAGCAGTACTTTTACAATTAGGAAATGGACTAACATATTTTCCACCGCTTTCTATCGTTGTATCACGAGGAGGTTTATTTTTAATATAACCACTTCTATTTTGATCATCATTCCCGAAATCAATAGCTTTACCAGAAAAATATAACGAAGCTTCGTATAAACTCTCACATAATGGCGTCCATGTGCTAGGCGTTAATTTGTTATCAATAATATCAAGAAAGCTTGTTTCTAGAGCACCATCAAGTTCATCAATGCCAAAAACAATACGACCACCATTAGCATTATCAGCACCATCACCATCATCATAATTAAAAATTTGTAAACCAAAATCAACCGAAGGAACAGATTTTATCACAGTAGTGATAGCCTCCTTAGCTTGCTCCATACGACTCTGGGGAACATCGTCTAGTGTTGTACTATTGTAATAGCGTAAGTAATTGTCGGTATATAGAGTAACAAAGGGGCCTGTCCATTTAACATTTGAAGTTGCACCATGATAAATAGGATCTTTTTTATCACCCTCGTTATCAATAGGGTAGCCGGCAGGTAAAGATGCAATATTAGTTGGATCTGTATTAATTACATCGTCTTCGCAATCAAGCACCTCAATATTGGCACCATTATTATCAGGGATTTCATTCCAAGTACCGCTATGCCCTTTAAAGTCATATTCACGTATATGGCCAACATAAAACCCCGTTTCTTCTAAAACCTTTCGTGCCGTTTCACAGCTATTGATCTCATCAAGAAAACGTCGGGCTTCACTCGGGCTATCAGGAACAGGTAGGCTGACATCATCAACACCACCTTTGGTGAAATAAATAAACCTTTCAGATAAGGCATGTAAACCGCCAACTGCAGGATAATTGAAGTCTGGATCATAATCCGGTCGTACTAAATCCTCAGTTCTCATGCTGCCTGAATTATCAAAGATTACGAGCACCTGCTTTCGTGCAGATAGTTTTTTTACCGCTTCACTAATATATAATTCAATATCTTCACTGAGCACCACTGTTGATATACATATCAAAAAAGTGGATAGTAATAATTTTTTCATCTTTAACTCCCCAACAATAGTCTTGAGAATAAATTTACCTAAGCAGCTGTTGAGCGATTCCTGAATTAACTTCAACATTGCTAGTCTTCTTTCGACCGTAATTACGATTTACTTGCACCTTTAGTACATTACAAGTAAATACCTGTGTAGATGAAGCCGACTTAGAGTGGGGGCAGTCAGCTTCAAGCTCAAAATCATTATTTGTTAAACTTACTTCTGCTGTAGTGTCCGCATCATCATTAGTGACAGTAAGTGTAGCAGTTACAACTATAGGATCTTTAAATAAAACTAATGGCGAAGTAAAAACATTTGTTGCACCATTTACTTGCCGAAAAATTACTTCATCAACCGCACTTATCGATTCTTGAATAGCCGTAACTTTTTCTTCGCTCGCTCCAGACATTTTCATATCTGATGTGGTATTTTGCATCAATGCGGCAGCAACTGCGGTTAAAGCAATAAGAAAAACTAAAGAAACAATAAGCACTACGCCACGCTGCGCAGAATATGAACTCGATTTAATCGTATTGAGTGTATGATTTGATACTACCATTGATCAACCCTCGCATTGAATAAAGTAATTGTAGAATTAAACAATAATCGTCGATAATTATCATTTGCTGTAAAGGTTAAATCACCTAATAAATAACTATTGGTATTAGTATACTTGACATCAGGCGTAATACTCCTTGCTAAAATATATACTTTAATAGCAATTATATTTGTATTACCGGCACCGTTCCAAAGAGCTTGTGTCATATTATCTGCTGATATAAAAGCATTGACTACGCCATCATCCGTTGTATCAACACCATACATGAAGCGTATCATTTCAATACCATCAATTATGGGCACGAAAACCATCGCTTTATTTGATAATCTTCCTTGCATTAATACGGGAACGGTAATGGAGCCTTGTGTTTCTTCTCTAACATAATAGACATGATGTTGATATTGCCAAATTTGGCTATTATCAACATTAGGAATAGCATCTCCACCAGTAAAAATTTCACCATCGCTTATATTTGTGATCAAGTAATATTGATTTGCCACAATATCAGCGGCAACAGTAGCTGTTGAAATAACACGTTTAAGCTGAATAATATCCGAGTAATTATTTGATGCAGCAGTTCCAACTCTAGCATCAGTGATGCAAGACATCATACTTGCTGAGGTTACCGTATCTCCCCATATCGTTCTAAATTGTCCGGCAGCAGCAGGAAAAGTTGCATTATTAATCCCTTCACCCGTACAGTCAGAAGTCGGCGTAGCGGGCACGCCCCCTAAGCTTGCACGGTCGAATGTGCCGCTGTAATCACCCCAAAAGTCTTGTCTAAGCAAGTCATCTGTTAATACACTTAATGCAAAACGGCCGTTTTCTTGCAACTCACCATACGTTGACGTTTGTTTTGTTGTTGTTTTCATACTGACAAAAACACTTAGTACGCCAGCCAAAAGTACCAAGCCAACCGCTAAGGAAATGAAAAGTTCGAGTATACTAAAGCCACGCTGTTTATTTTGCATATTAATTTATAAAAGCCTCTACAATAACTTGCCGTCTTTTATCTCCAGAACTACCACAGCTATGCTTAACACTATCTTGAATACTGGTTCGTCCTTGCCATGATACAACAACCGTTACCGCGTTTGCTGCATGTTCAATACAACCTCGAGCGCCAATAAGTCCACCTAAATTGGTCGTACCGGATTTAACATCCGCTCCCATTAAAGCAACTTCCCACTCGTATTGATCATTCACTACCATTTCAGCTGGCGTACAAAGAACTGCGGGCGTATTACAACGTTTGGAAGGAAGTGAATCTAAAGTGGCGCCATAATCGGCTTTAACATAACTGACTAATGTTGTAGCGTTATTACTGCGCATTCTTTCGATAATATCTTGAGCTAATGCGGATGCTAAAGACCGTTGCATAGCATCAAAGCTACCTTTTTTTGCTGAAGCTTGCATAGCAACAGCTCCTAAAACACCGGTAACTAAAATAAATAAAGCAATCAATACTTCAATAAAAGTCATGCCGTTTGCGTTATGTTTAAAATTGAAGTTAAGCATATATTCTTATTCTCCTGAAAATTAAGTTTCTCAGTATTAACGAATAAATGGAAGTAAATAGAAAGGTGTTATGCTTATTTGAGACACAAGAAAGTGATATTTTATTTACATAAAATATCGAAAAAATTTGACTATATGTGTTAAAAATCACCAACGTGAACTGCATTAACCCATACCTTAATATCCATATAACGAATATTTATCCTACCATATGATACACAATAATCATTCGTTTCTTACTCAGTATATACAAAAGATTGCTATAAAATTCTCAAAGTAAACATCCCCGAGAAGAATATAATAGCTTAACTTTTAACCTAGATTAAGATTAGCGCAATTCAATAGGTACCGCAAATACAGTATTTTCTTCACGCCCAGGATATTCGATAACCTCTTGACCGCCAAAGTCTTTTAGTGCAGAAATAACTTGTTGAATCAAAATAGATGGCGCAGAAGCACCTGCAGTGACTCCGATTTTATTCACATTTTCAAGCCATTGCGGTTGAATATCTGCAAAAGTATCAATTAAATATGACGATGTGCCTAGTTTCTCAGAAAGTTCACGTAAACGATTGGAATTTGAACTATTTTTAGCTCCAACAACCAACAATAAATCAACCTGTGCAGAGATAGTACGCACCGCATCTTGACGATTTTGTGTGGCGTAACAAATGTCGTCCTTACGTGGCCCTTTGATTTGTGGAAATTTATCTCTTAATGCTTCGATTACATCTGAAGTATCATCAATAGATAAAGTTGTTTGGCTACAATAATACAGTTGAGCTGGGTCTTTAACTTCAAGTTTGGCAACATCGCATACAGATTCTACTAAATAAATTCCACCTTGCTCACTTTCATACTGTCCCATTGTGCCTTCAACTTCAGGGTGCCCTGCATGCCCAATGAGCACACATTCAACACCTTTACGACTGGCTCGTGAAACTTCCATATGTACTTTCGTTACCAATGGACAAGTTGCATCAAATACTTTTAAACCACGATTTTTCGCTTCATTACGCACTGCTTTTGATACGCCATGAGCACTAAAGATAACAGTATTGTCATCAGGTACTTCATGTAATTCATCAACAAATACTGCGCCACGATCTTTTAAACCATCAACTACAAATTTGTTATGAACGACTTCATGACGTACATAAATAGGTGCACCAAATAAGTCTAATGCTCGATCAACAATACTAATAGCTCGATCAACACCCGCGCAAAATCCACGAGGATTAGCTAAAATAATTTCCATGATTTATTCCCGTTGAGCTCCTAAAAGCTCTAAGATTTAAATATTATAAAACTTCAACAATATCGATAACGAAAGTGACTGTTTGTCCTGCTAAAGGGTGGTTAAAGTCAATCGTGACAGAAGTGCCAATAATTTCTTTTACCATTCCAGGTAACTCAATGCCGCCTGGTTGAGTAAAAGTAATAATGCTGCCCACTTTTGCTGGTACATTGGCATTGAACTTATCAATATCAACATAATGGAGGTTGTCAGGATTTGACTCACCAAAGGCATCTTTAGCTGTTAGGGTGAATTCTTTTGAATCACCAGCAATCAGGCCAATCAATTGTGCTTCAAAAGCAGGAGAAATACTTTCATCGCCCATGATAATTTTAGCAGGTTTTTTATTAACTTTTGTACTGTCTGCTGCAGAGCCATCTGATAACTTCATGGTGATATGAGCAATAACTTCTGCACTTTCAGTGATTAACTTTGTCATTTTATTTCTCTAATATTTCTGTTTATCTAATTTTAGCTATCTTCGGCTTTCTTCTCTGCTTCACCATTCTTAAATGAATCAAAAATCATCAATGCAGCACCGATAAAAATAGCAGAGTCAGCAATATTAAATGCTGGCCAATGGCTTCCAGCAATATGAAAGTCTAGAAAGTCGATAACATAGCCAAACAATGCACGGTCAATTAAATTACCAGCAGCACCACTTAACATGAACGCTAAAGCAAGACTTAACAGCACACTACTTTTTGGCGTTTTCGCTAACCAAACTAAAAACACTACACTAGCAATTGCTGCAACAGCAGTAAAAAACCAACGTTGCCAGCCATCTTGATCCGCTAAAAAGCTAAAAGCAGCACCCGGATTTTGCACATACCTCAAATCAAAGAAAGGTAAAACATTTAATGACTCACCTAAATTAAAAGAGCTAACCACTAATTGTTTCGTCACTTGATCAAGTATTAAAAATACCACGGTTAACCATAACCATCTCAAACCAGTTTCAGTAAAAAGTTTATTCATTTGCATATTTCTGCTTTTTATTTCCTAATATTTTCAAAAATAACTTTAAATTAAAGTTCTAAATATCGAAGCTAATTCATTCTCTAGCAAAAAAAGCACCGAGCCTAGTTTACCTAGGAGAGTACTTTAGATGCCCATATAAAACTAAGTAGCAAAGATACTTTAAATATTTAAGCGAATTGGCGAACCTCACCTTCTCCATCTACATTGGTAATACAACGACCACAAAGTTCAGGGTGCTTTTCATTTTGGCCAATGTCTTCAGTAACATGCCAACAGCGATCACACTTGTTACCTTCGGCTGGAGCAACCGCTAACCATAAACCTTCAACCTCAGTTTCTAATGCATTTTCAGGTGCACTTTCAACGACTTCAATGTTTGCTTTTGAGGTAATTAAGACAAAACGTAACTCATCGCCGAGTTGCTGTAATTTTTCTGCTAATTCAGCTGTAGTATATAGAGTTACTGATGCCTCAAGCGCTTTACCCACTTGTTTTTCTTTACGGGCATTTTCTAATGCTTTATTTACTTCAGCTCGAACTAATAAAATGTCATTCCAATAATCATTGTTTAGCGAACTCGTTGTTGCTGCACTTGGTAAACCATCAAACCATACACCAGTAAACACAAATTCATCACGCTCACCCGAAGCAGGTGTTGGCAATGCTTTCCATATTTCTTGTGCAGTAAATGATAATATTGGCGCCATCCAAGCGGTCATTGCTTCAGCAATTAAGTACATTGCTGTTTGACAAGAACGACGCGCTACGCTATCACTCTTTGCCGTATATTGACGATCTTTAATGATATCTAAGTAGAAACCACCTAACTCAGTAGTACAAAAATTCATTAGTTTATGCACAACTACGTGGAATTCATATTCATCATAAGCAGCAATTATTTCCGCTTGCAATTGCGCAGCTTTATCTACAGCCCAACGATCAAGCGCTACCATGTCATCAAACACAATCGAGTCAGCTTTAGGGTCAAAACCGTTTAAGTTGGATAATAAAAAGCGAGAAGTATTACGAATTCGACGATAAGCATCCGCTTGGCGCTTAAATATTTCATCACCCGCTGTAATTTCTTGAGTGTAATTTACCGATGCTGACCATAGGCGTAAAATATCAGCACCTAAGTTGTTAGTAATCTCTTTGGGTGTAATAACATTGCCTAGAGACTTAGACATCTTATGACCTTTAGCGTCAACAACAAAGCCGTGAGTAAGCACTTGCTTATATGGCGCTTTACCATTCATAGCTACTGATGAAATCATTGATGACATAAACCAACCACGATGTTGATCTGAACCTTCAAGATATAAATCAGCAATGCCGTCAAATTCTTCACGAGCATTAACAACCGAATAATGTGTTGTGCCTGAGTCAAACCAAACATCTAAAGTATCAGGTACTTTAATATATTCTTTTGCATCATCGCCAATAAGCTCTGCGGCTTCTAAATCAAACCATGCTTGTATGCCTTTTTCTTCAACACGTTTAGCAATGGTTTCAATAAGTTCAATACTACGTGGGTGCAATGCACCAGTGTCTTGATGAATGAATAATGCCATTGGCACGCCCCACGTACGTTGACGCGAAATACACCAATCAGGACGACCTTCAACCATAGATTCAATTCTGCGTTGACCCCAGTCAGGGATCCACTGTGTTTTTTCAATTTCTTGTAAAGAGTCAGAACGTAAAGCTTTTTTGTCCATGCTAATAAACCACTGCGGCGTCGCACGGAAAATTAATGGCGTTTTATGGCGCCAGCAATGAGGGTAAGAATGCTCTAATGCGTGATGATGTACTAAAGCGCCATGCTCTTTCAGCGTTTCAACAACATTAGCATTAGCCTTAAAAACGTGTTGGCCCGCAAATATCTCAGTATCTTCTAGATAAACACCGTTTGCACCAACCGGATTAGCCACTTCTAGGTTATACAGTTTACCAACCACAAAATCTTCCACACCATGCCCAGGAGCAGTATGTACACAACCAGTACCTGAATCAGTGGTAACATGCTCACCTAAAATAACCGGCACATTAAAATCATAAAATGGGTGCTTAAGTTGAACTAAGTCTAACTCCACACCTTTACAAAAACCTAACGCGTGGTATTTATCAATACCAAAGCGATCCATACACGAAGTCACTAAATCTGAAGCTATAATAAGGCGTTGTTTACCCTGCTCAGTTTCACACTGTACTAGGGTATATTCGACTTCAGCGTGAACTGAAACCGCACGGTTAGCAGGAAGTGTCCAAGGGGTTGTTGTCCAAATAACAACGGCAATATCGCCTTCACCTTCATGGTTTTCAGGGTGATTAAATTTATCAGCAATAGTTTGATCTACAGCAGTAAATTTTACGTCGATCGCAGGCGACTGCTTATCTTTGTATTCCACTTCAGCCTCAGCCAAAGATGAACCACAATCTGTACACCAATGAACAGGCTTGAACCCCTGATGTAGATGACCATTTTCAGCAATTTTACCTAATGAACGGATGATATTCGCTTCAGTATCAAAATCCATGGTTAAGTATGGCTTTTCCCAATCAGCAAAAATACCTAAACGTTTAAAGTCGTCACGCTGGCCATTCACTTGTTTAGCGGCATATTCACGACATTTTTCACGAAAAACACTCGCAGAAACTTTATGGCCAGGTTTACCTACCTTTTTCTCAACCATCAATTCAATCGGTAAACCATGACAATCCCAACCCGGCACGTATGGTGCGTTGAAGTCTGATAATGTTTTTGACTTAATGATAATATCTTTAAGAATTTTATTAACAGCATGACCGATATGAATATTACCATTCGCATATGGAGGGCCATCATGCAAAATAAATGATTTTTTACCTTTTTTAGCCGCACGAATTTGACCGTACAAATCTTTTTCAGCCCATTCTTTCAACATGTTAGGTTCACGGTTTGCCATATTTCCTTTCATCGCGAAAGACGTTGCTGGCAAATTTAGGGTCTGTTTATAATCACTCATGTAAATCATTATCCGTTGTTATATTCGCTAACCTTGGGTTAGCTTCTAATAAGTTAATAACAAAGCCATCAGTAGGTTCGTTCGCTTTAACTAATGGTTTTATTATTAACTCATGTCTCTTTTTACAAGTGTTGAACAAAGCGCTTTGCTTGCTCACTGTCTTGTAATATTTGTTTGGTCAACTCATCTATTGATGAAAACTTCTGCTCATTTCTCAGTTTTTTCAACATCACCACTTCAATAGTTTGTCCGTAAATATCAGCATTAAAATTAAATATGTGCACTTCAAGTTGTTGCCTAATACCTGCAACTGTTGGTCTTGAACCAATATTAGCCACACCATAAAAACTATTGTCGACTGTATTTACTTCTACCACATAAACACCTGAAACAGGTGAAACACGTCTTTTTAGTAAAACATTAGCAGTTGGAAATCCTAACTGTCTACCACGTTTATCGCCATGAAATACCCGGCCAATAATTGAGTAGGCTCGCCCTAACATTCTTTGGGCATCGGCTAATTTGTCATACTCTAACGCTTGACGAATTTGTGTACTGCTAATACGGCAATCAGCGAGCTTATAACTTGCTGTATCTGAAACCGCAAAATCAAATTTTTCACCTGCTTGCTTAAGCAAGCTAAAATCACCGACACGATTTTTTCCAAAACGAAAATCATCACCAATAATCAAATGTTTTATACCTAACTGTTTTACTAGCAGCTGCTCAATAAATTCTTCTGCTGTTTTACTAGCAAAACTTCTATCGAAGTTCACACAAATTAAACGCTGTACACCAAGATTTTTCAGTAAAAAGTATTTGTCTCTTAAACGCGTTAATCTTGCAGGTGCTGTTTCAGGGGCAAATAATTCTTGCGGCTGTGGCTCGAAAATCATTACCGCAGGGATACAATTTAATGCCTTAGCTTTTTCGATTAAGGCATTAATCACTCGTGCGTGCCCTAAATGGACGCCATCAAAGTTACCTATGGTTAATACGCAGCCATGATCTTCAGCTTGAATATTGTGGATACCGCGTATTAACTGCATTTAATAGAAAAACCTTAATTTAACCAACACTGCTTTTATCAGTGTAGTTATTCAAAGAATAAAAACCGAAGAATTATATATCACTCAAGCCTAAGAATCAGTAGCTGAACGCATTTTCATCGATTTTTTTTACGTTAGGAACTATATACTCGTTTTTACTTTAAAATCATTTACCCTTATTCCTAGAATAATGAGTGAAATAAAGTAACTTAACATGCCGACACTAATACAAATAAGCAGCTGTTGAATTTGCATCATCTTCGTCATTTCAAGCCATACATCAAATGCTGGCGATAAACGATAAACCACCAATGCCATCACCAATGCAGAAAAAACAAGTCGAACAAAGAACCACCAAGTCGTTCTTGATAATTGAAAAACACCATTACTTTTCAAGCCATGATAAAGCATCAGTGCATTCAACATGGCTGACATTGCAGTTGCAATAGCTAAACCGACATAGCCAAAAAAAGGCGCAAGTAGAAGATTAAAAATCATATTTGCAACCATGGCTTTAATTCCAATTTTAACCGGCGTTTTAGTATCTTGTCTGGCGTAATATGCTGGAGCTAGAATTTTAATAAACATAAAGCTAATTAAACCTGAAAGATAAGCAAATAAAGCATAAGAAACTTGTAGTACGGTATCTTGTGAAAACTCGCCGCGCATAAATAAAATCATAATAATCGGTTGGGCAAGCACCATTAGGCCTGCAAGTGCCGGCCACCCCAGTAGAGAAACAATTTTTAAGCCCCAAGTAATAGTTTCGCTAAACTCTTGATTATCTTTCTTAATATGAAGTTTAGCCAAGCTAGGCAGTATAACAGTAGCAATACCAATACCAAAAAGCCCTAGTGGAAATTCTAATAAGCGGTTAGCGTAATAAAGCCAGCTAATTGAGCCTGTAACTAAAATACTGGCAATTAAGGTATCAAGCAGTAAATTAATTTGTGTCACTGAAACACCAAACAAAGCAGGAACAATGAGTTGACGAATTTTTTTTACACCTGCAGCATGCCAAGCCCATTGTGGTTTAACTAAAACTCCCGCTTTAACTAAAAACGGAATTTGAAAAAGAAACTGCGCCAAACCGCCAATAAATACCCCCCACGCAAGAGCGTAAGCAGGATTGTCAAATAGCGGTGACAAATATATCGCGCAAGCAATTATACAGACATTAAGTAGAACAGGCGTGAATGAAGAAACAGCGAAGCGACCAAAAGTATTTAAAATCGCACCCGCAAGTGCAGTAAAGCTGACAAACCATAAGTACGGAAAGGTAATTTTAAGTAACGATGACGCCAGTTCAAATTGCTCTGCTTTGGGCCCATCGTTTAGCCAATCAAGAAACCAGCCAAAGCCAAATAAAATTACAAATAGCGGTGAAGCGATCATACCAATTAACGTGACAATTGTTATGATCACACCCAAAGTACCAGAAACCTGCGCAATTAACTTGCGGGTTTCTCCGTTTTCAATACTTGCGTCGTTTTGCTCATCTTTAGTGTGATATTCACTCAGTACTGGCACAAAGGCTTGAGCAAAAGCGCCTTCGGCAAATAAACGCCGGAAAAAATTAGGAATTTTGTTAGCAAAGAAAAACACATCAGACGCTATGCCTGCACCAAGAATATTAGCGACAACAACATCTCGAACCAAACCGAGTATACGTGAAACTAAAGTCATAAAGCTGACGATAAGGCCTGACTTTATTAGCTTTTTACTCAATTAATAGCTCCAAAAAAATATGTCTTTATTTCAAATAATTATTAACCAATATTATGCGGCTTTTTTATGATAATAAACAAGCAAATACAAAGAAGTATTTATTCTATACCAAATCAACTAAATAACAGGTAAAATGCTTTCGCTGTTTTAGCTCTTACTTATAAAAAATTAGCTCAATGAGTTTTTTAACGGTTTTGATAAAATTAAACCGTTAAAAGGTTTGACAATCAAGGTAAAAACAGGCATATTTCCTCGCCTTAAATTTAGGCTATATTTATTCATTTTTTTAGGAGTTCACCTTGGCTAACTCAAAGCAAGCTAAGAAGCGCGCAGTACAATCAGAAAAGCGTCGCCAACACAATGCAAGTCGTCGTTCAATGATGCGCACTTTATTAAAAAAAGTACTCGTTGCAATTGAAGCCGGTGACAAAGAAGTTGCTACCAAAGAATTTGCTGCAGCTACACCAATTCTTGATCGTTACGCAAGTAAAGGTCTTATTCATAAAAATAAAGCAGCTCGTAGCAAAAGTCGTATAAACGCAGCTATTAAAGCACTTTAATTTTATTGAATTAGTTTAAAAAACCGGCTTATGCCGGTTTTTTTATATCTGCGATCTGATGGATAAAAAAAAATACAGCTAAAGCTTGCCATCACATTCAATTTTTTCTAGTCTCTAGCCCATTATTTATAAGAAATAGAATAAAAAGGCTAACAATAATGAAATTATCTAAACTTGCAGCGATAATCATCTTTGCGACAGGCACCCTTAGCGCATGTAGTGAAAGTTCACTTGAGTCATCCCCCTCAACAGTACAATTAGTACCTGAATATAGCGATAAACTCGACATATATAAGACGGTTACACTTTCCGCCGACTTAAAACACTTAAGCAACCAACAAAAGCAAATGTTAAGTCTGCTAATAGAAGCTTCAGATATCATAGATGGACTTTTTTGGCGTCAAGCTTTAGGACAAAGCAAAGCTAGCTTTTTATCCTCTATAAGTGATAGCAAGGTTAAGAAATTCGCCAGTATTAATTACGGGCCATGGGACAGACTTAATGGCGACAAAGCGTTTTTATCAAATACCTCACCTAAAGCTCATGGCGCACAGTTTTACCCGCAAGATATAACAAAATCAGAATTTGAAGCGGCAGAACTTGATGATAAATCTGGTCTATACTCAGTAATAAAACGTGATGCTGAGGGGAAGTTAACAGCGGTAGCTTATTCAGAAATGTATAGTGAAGAGCTTAATCGTATTGCGGTTATTTTAGAAAAAGCAGCAACATTTGCCGAAGATAAAGAGTTTGCTAATTACTTAGTCATGCGCGCTAAAGCATTACGCACTGATGACTATCAAGCATCAGATCTTGCTTGGATGGATATGAAGAACAATCCTATTGATATCGTTATCGGCCCAATAGAAACTTATGAAGATCAGCTTTATGGTTATCGCGCGGCTTTTGAGTCATATGTATTAATAAAAGACATGGCTTGGAGCGAAAAGCTTGCTAAATATGCAGCTTATTTACCTGAGTTACAAAAGGACTTACCAGTCAATAAAAAGTACAAAAAAGAAGTTCCAGGCTCAGATGCAGATTTAAATGCTTACGATGTTATTTACGTTGCGGGTCATGCAAATGCTGGTGGTAAAACTATTGCCATCAACTTACCAAATGATGAACAAGTTCAGTTAGAAAAAGGCACTCGTCGATTACAGCTTAAAAATGCAATGCGAGCAAAATTTGACGCAATTATGGAGCCGATAGCTCAAACACTGATTGTTCCTGAACAGCGTAAGAATGTTACCTTTACGGCCTTTTTTGCTAATACCATGTTTCATGAAGTTGCTCATGGCTTAGGAATAAAAAATACCATTAATAACAAAGGAACTGTTCGCCAAGCATTGAAAGAACATGCCTCAGCATTGGAAGAAGGTAAAGCCGATATTCTAGGTTTATATATGATCCGTCAATTACTTGAGAAAGGAGCCATTGATGAAGGCACACTTGAGGATTACTACACCACCTTTTTAGCTGGTATATTCCGCTCAGTGCGCTTTGGTGCAAGCTCGGCTCACGGAAAAGCTAACATGGTTAGATTTAACTACTTTGCCGAACAAGGTGCATTTAGTCGTAATGAACAAGGCCTATACCACATCAATTTAGAGAAAATGACTCAAGCAATTAATTCGCTTTCATCACTGATATTAACATTTCAAGGCAATGGCGATTATCAAGGAGTTGATGCCTTAGTTAACAAGAGTGGCGTTATTGGTACTGAATTAGCGAGTGACTTAGCAATTCTTGAAACTGCAGGTATTCCAGTGGATATAGTGTTTGAGCAAGGCAAAAAAGTTTTAGAACTATAATTCCTTATCATACCTATAACTGAAGCTGATTAATGCCACATTAATTAATCAGCTTCTTTTTTTATCTATCCTTGATCTCCTATTGCATTATATTTCTAATTATTTAAACTGGTCTTACCATTAAAATGGAAAGACTTATGACTTCGTTCGACTACATAATCATCGGCGGCGGCTCCGCAGGCTGCGTATTAGCAGATAAACTATCGGCATGTGGTAAATATACCGTTTGTTTAATTGAAGCAGGAAAAAGCGATCAGCACTGGATGATTCAAGTTCCCTTAGCTGTCATTGCTCTGATGAGAAGCAAAGCGAGAAATTGGCAACTTAATTCAGAGCCAGAAGAGCATCTTAATCAACGAAAAATATTTAATCCTAGAGGAAAGACTTTAGGTGGCAGTAGCTCTATCAATGCAATGCTCTATGTACGAGGTCAAAAAGAAGATTATGATCATTGGGAACAGTTAGGCAATAAAGGTTGGGGATATAAAGATGTATTACCCTACTTCAAAGCCACAGAGCACCGAGAAATGGGTGAAAATGACTATCATGGTACTAGTGGTGAACTTAACGTCTCTGAATCAAAATCTAAGTTAGATATTAGCGAGAGCTTTATTAAAGCAGCCCAAACGTGTGGCTTCCCTTTAAATGACGATTTTAACGGTAAAGAGCAAGAAGGTATTGGTTTCTATCAAGTCACTCAAAAAGATGGCTTACGTTACAGCAGTGCTAAAGCTTTTCTAACACCAAACTTAGCTCGCGAAAACTTAACCGTATTAACAGATATTCAAGTAGAAAAAATATTGATTGAAGATAAAAAAGCAATCGGTATTGAATATCTTAGCAAAGGAAATACTTGCCAAATATTAGCAAACAATGAAGTTATTTTAAGTGCTGGAGCTTTTCATTCTCCGCAACTTTTAATGTTATCAGGTATTGGCGATCCAGAAGAATTAGAAAAGCATAACATTAACCTACAACATCAACTGAACGGTGTAGGAAAAAACCTTCAGGATCATATAGATATATTAACAGTTAACCAGGTCAATTATCAGCAGTTATTCGCCTATAGACCAAAGTCTGCTTGGTGGTTTGTAAGAAATGCCTTAACATTTTTCACAAAAAAGTCAGGCATTCTAACCTCTGTCATCGCTGAAGCAGGTGGTTTCATAAAATCTGATCCCTCACTTGCACGTCCAGATATCCAACTACATTTTATTCCGGCAGCAATGGATGATCATGGCCGCAATAATAAAATTCTTTTAAAGTATGGTATTGCAATGCATGCTTGCTTGCTACGTCCTAAAAGTACTGGAAAAGTCACATTATCGAGTGACAGCATTAAGAGTTCACCGAAGATCTTCTTAAACATGCTGTCTCATCCAGACGATATGGATTTAATGGTCAAAGCAGTAAAGATTTCACGACAAATATTTACACAAGAACCTCTTTCGACAGTGATCACTAAAGAGATATTCCCTAGTCAGCAATGTCAAACGGATGCAGAAATTGCTCAATTTATTCGCTCAAAGGCCAATACTATTTATCACCCTGTAGGCACTTGTAAAATGGGTAGTGACGAAATGTCTGTGGTTGATAATGAATTAAAAGTTCATGGTATAAATAATTTGCGAGTTGTTGATGCCTCAATCATGCCAACACTCATCAGTGGCAATACTAATGCACCAACCATAATGATCGCAGCTAAAGCTGCTGATTTAATACTTCGTAAATAATCTAATACTAATAACTTTAATTTGCTCACATAAAAAAACGGCTAAAAAGCCGTTTTTTTAATAGAACATCAGGTTATTAACTCTTGTTAACTTTACGTCTGTAAGTTAACCCAGCCATTGCAAGCAACAATAACATTAGTGTTTGAGGCTCTGGTACAGCAGTTGAATTATCGCCACCAGGACCATCAAATGAAGCCACACCTTCAATAATATCGTTTGCACAAGTCATTGCCCAACGAAACGCTATTTGGCTTGCAGTTGCCAAAGAAGTACCAGCAACATCAAATGAAAAGCTTACTTTGCCGTAACCATTGTTAGTGCCACCAACAACTTTCGCATAAGAATAAGTATCATCAACAGACCATGCTGAAGAAGAATGAACCGTATGGCTATCGCGATCTTTAATTCTCACAGCCTGGTTATTTCGTGCTCCGTCATGTAAATCAGAAGAAGACTTTAAATGATTAGTGGTAAAACCTGACTTTAATTTGCCAGTACCTGATGTTGTCCCTCTGTTTCCACCTAAATCGTAAACATAGTTCCAATCTGTGCCAGTGTTTTTACCTGAACGTGCATATCTGTCATTTTCATAAGGCTTGTCACCTTTAGGATCCCATGGGTTAACAAAAGGATTCCATGGTGCACTATCTTCATTTGTTGCCATAAAAAGATCACCAAGTTTTATTGAGCCAATGTCATTATAAAACGCAGTAAAAATATCAACATTCAATGTTGTTCCCGTACGTGAAACAACCATTTTATCAATGTCGTATTTATAAGTTTTACCATTTACATCGTCGTCATAACCAGCGCCAACATAATTATCCATGATCGTTTCGCCAGAAATCTCCGTGGCAAAAGCACTAACACTTAATATTGAAAAAGTAACTGCGGTGATCCATTTCATGCATTTCATATTAAAAACCTTAAACTTTATTTACTTTAGGCTGAATTAAAACTTAAAAAGTAATAAATACAACATTCTCCTACAACAAGGCAAATATCAAGCCAAAACAGCAAACTCATTTACTTTCAATGAGTTATAAAAAAACACTTTTTATTAACATATATTTTACAAGCTTTTGTAAAATATATCGACACAATTTTCAGCTGCATTAAAAATACAGCGCTAGATATTCACAATAAGTCCGCGTATCCTTGCCTTAAGTTAACTTATGAGAATGAATAAATGTATTCGCCTATGAAAATTATATACATACTAATCATCAGCTTATTAATGATATCCCCTATCCCTTCTTCTGCTTATACTGAACAAAGCGCTAATCAGCCATACGAAGATGCTTTGGCAAGTTTTTATCAATCAGAGTTGAACGCAGCAGTAATCCATTTAAAAAATGCTTTAAAAAATAATCCAAAGCATTTGCCTTCAATCGTATTGTTGGCAGAAGTATACCTAGCTATTGGCGATGGCGCAGCTGCAGAACACGAGTTAGAAAAAGCCCGCGAAAATAATGCTGATGAAAGTAAAGTTCTCCCTTTAATTTTAGAAGCTTATTTATTACAACAAAAATATGATTTAGTTATTAATACAACAACTTCCACACTCCAAACAAAACGGTTACTCAGTGATATTTTAGTACTTCAAGGCCGAGCACTTATTGAAACAAATAAATTCGAACAGGCAAGAGTTTTGTTTCAAGATGCTCTACTAAAATCACCTAAAAATATAAAAGCACAGTTAGGCATAGCACAAGTGTTATTGCTTAAACGAAACTATCCTCAAATGAGAGTTTACATCAATAAAGCCTTAGCTATTTCGTCAATAAATAATACAGCTTTAGTCATGTTAGCTAATTTAGAGCAGCTTGAAGGTAATAGTGATAAATCATTAAAAATCATTTCGCAAGTGATAACGTTAAATAACAAAGATTTTCCCGCACTACTCACCCGTGCGAGTTTATACATTGAATTAGAGAGTTACCAACAAGCATTAATTGATCTGGCAGTCATTTTAAAAGAGATCCCCAATGAGCCCAAAGCAAATTATTTAAACTTAGTTGCTAATAGTGCATTAGGAAATCAAGCCGCTGTAGATAAAACTGAAGCACATATCACCACAGTGTTAACGGGATTACCCGAAGATGTTATGCGCCAAAACCCAATTTATTTGTATCTTGCTGGCGTCGTAAGCTTTCAAAAGAATAATTACATACGTGCACAAGATTTTTTAAAGAAATACTTAGAAATTATCAATGAAGATCCAAGAGCATTAAAATTATTGGCTAGAATAGAGCTCGCTTTGAAGAACCCTTTTATTGCAAAAACATTGTTAGTTAAAGCTCGATTAATATCTCCTGATGACATTGAAACCTGGTCATTGTTAGGGCAGGTTTACAGTCAACTTGATGAAACATCCATTGCTTTAAAATATTTTGAAGACGTAGTGAAAGAAGAACCAAATAGACCGGAGCCGCTTTACGACTTAGCAAAATTACAACTAATTTCTGGCCAACACAGCCAAGCTATTAAAAACTTAGTTAAAGCAAAGTCTATTGAACCAAATATAGCAATCACAACCTTATTGGCCAAAGCATATCAATCAAATAAGCAATATCAAAAGGCACTTACCGAGTTAAACAATGTATTAAGCATTCAAGAAAATAATAGTGACTTACATTTACAAAAAGGCATGGTATTAGGTTTATTAAATGAGCATGATTTAGCAAAAAAATCGCTGACAAAATCATTAGCATTAGATAATACGAATCTTAATGCTTTAGTGCATCTTGCCCGCATAGCATTAGCTGAGAATAAGCCTAAACAAGCAATTGATAAAATTAAAGATAAAATGGCTGAATTAACAGAGCCAAATGTTTTTTTACTTATTGAACTAGGTAACATTAACCGCCAGTTAAGGAAATATGAAACGGCGTTATCAAATTATAACAAAGCCTATAAGATAGATAACAATAATCAGTCCGCATTAATAAACTTAATGGAATTGCACATCACTCTCTCCCAAGTGAAACAGGCTATTAGTCTTGCTGAAGAATTTCTTAAGCGTAATAACAAATCTGGCGATATTTATTTAGCATTAGCAAATTTACATATGGCAAATAAAGCTCATGAGGAAGCATATCGTGCTTATCAATTCTCAATAAAATATAGTAAAAACAAATCAGCTGCTTACAACTTATTTGCCGATGCTCAATTAAAAAGCAATGATAATGAAGGGGCTATATTAAGTCTTAAAAGAGCAATTTCATGGAATAGTGAAAAACTGAGCTCTTATGTAAAGCTGTTCACTATCTATGCAAAACAAAAGGAGAAACAACTCGCTTTCGCTGTGCTTGAGAAAATAAAAAATCGCTCTTCTAATAATGTGTTCATCTATAATTTAACTGGTGATTTATATCGGTATTTAGAACAATTTCCTAAAGCGGAAAGTAACTATTTATTGGCAATGGACGTCCATACTAATCAACAGTCAATTTACGGTTTATATCGCATATATAAGCAGCAAAAACACTACGATAAGGCACTTATTTTACTCAATAAGTGGATTGAAAAAAATCCAGGGGATCTTGCCTCACAAATTGCAATAGCAGACAGTTTAGTTGCCACTAAACAATTACAACTAGCTGCTGATAAATATCGATACTTGTTATCGAAGTTTTCCGCCATGCCGATTTTATTAAACAATGCCGCGCAGGTATTGATACAGTTAAAACAATACCAAGAAGCACAACGGTATGCTGAAGAGGCGTCAGAGGCACTACCTAATAACGTGGCAGTCATGGATACACTTGCTTGGGTTTATACATTAAACAAGCAGGCTAAAAAAGCTTTACCCATTTTTAGACAAGCCATTGTTAAAGACTTTAACAATGCAGAAATAAAGTATCATCTCGCTGTTGCATTAAACCAACTTGATAGAAACGTTGAAGCTGTTAAGTATTTACAAGATGCAATAGACAGCGATAACCACTTTAACGACAAAAATAAAGCAATAACATTACTCAATCAACTTAACACAAATTAATTTTCTTTAACTTGCTTAGATTGCATTGACAACAACTGTTCAAGTCGGCCTTGAGCAGTTTCATCGCCTTTATTGGTTTGACAAACGCTTTTTTGATATTGGTAGCTGTAAACATCAAACCAACAATCAAGTAATTGTGCATTATCTTTTTCACCATATATAGACAGTACTTGAGCCGCCACTTCTGCAGTAGCTAGTTGATTTATTTTTGCAGAAATTCTCATTTGATATTTGGGTAAATACGCTTCACCAATCAATACTTGAGGGTCGATAGATAAGACAGGGAATTTAGCCAAATAAGGGCTTTTTCTGAACATCTTTTTTGCTTCACGCCAACTACCATCAAGCATAATGAACAAAGGTCTTTTATTTGAGTCTATCGTAATTGCTTGATGAAAAACTTGTTGATGCTCTAACGCATACTCAGCGGGGAAAACAATAAATGGCTGCCATTGTTCATCAGATATTATAGCAATAAGCTCATCTTCAACACTGGTTCTTGACCACAAAAAAGCGTAAGTATCAGGAATAACATCTGCAATTAATTTACCTGTATTACTTGGTTTGAGCACTTCAGTATCGTACATCAATAACAAAAAACCAGCATTACTCTCAGCCCGAGGCCTTAATTGGCAAATACAATGTTTTTCAGCCAAATGGCAAACATCGCAACGTATCACTCGAAATCCTCTCGATTTATAGGTCGTAGTAGATAGACTTTTTCGATACTTATATAAGTGATGAACAGCGTGCATGGTATTTACTTTTTGGATTTTTCGGCATTGTAAGAGATATGTACTAAAAAGACAAAATTATATACATCGTCGCTCTTTCACATCCATGTATTTACGGCATTGCCTGCATGGATGAGGGTACTTATGTATTGTCTGGAACTAAAAACATGACCGTTCACCCTGAACAAAAAAAGGAGCATCTAGAGAATGCTCCTATAAATCTAGGGAATATCAATGTTTAGTTAGCAAAAATAGAGGTTGGGGCTCATGTCAACTAACTTAAAACGCACAAGTAGCTTTAGTATTCAATTATTACTAAATACTATGGTTGCTGCTATCACTGGTTGAAATAATATTAAATGAGCTAAGTTGCTCTATTTCATCTTTCAATTGCTCTTCTAGTGCATCAATTTTAAGCACCGAATGACAAAGCGCTTCACCACGTTTTCCTAAATCTTCACCACGTGCTTCCATTTCATTTTCAATACGTTCACCAAAGTTTTCCATTCTGGTTTCAAGGGCATCCATATCACCACCAGAAAATAGCATTTCCTGTCCTACAGCAATAAGCAAGCTGCCTAAAGAGTTTTTAATAGTTGTTTCAACAACTTCTTCAATACGCTGTTCAAATTCATCTCCAAAAAAATCATCATCCATAAAACCATTTTCATCAATGTAGAACTCTTTATCACTTGCAAAGCGCGTATCAACTTCATCACGGATCAAATTAAGCTGAGTGGTCAACTCTGCCCCCACATCATTCCCCTCACCTAATAGCTCATTAAACGCTAAGTTCACGCCTTCTACCGCTAGATTAATGCCATCAAGAGCAATTGATTTTACTTCAGGTACCACTTGACGAATGCTGGTTGAGTATTCAGATACTAGCGATTGTTGTGACGAAGTAAGAGAAATTTGGTTTCCTCCAACATATAAAGCTCTATCATTAACAATCTTATAGAGTGCCTTATCGTTTTTACTAAACTCGACTGTTGATTTATTGATCCTTAAGCCAGCATCTAAATCAACATTACATGAGTCCGATGAGAAACTTGAATCATGAGCAAAAGCTGTGGTTGATGAAAGTAAAATAGCAGTAGCAAGTAATGTTTTCATTTTATATCCTTTTTAGGTGAGAACAATAAACAGTTCAATTACTCTAGGTATATTCAATACTAGTGCCAAAAATTAATTCATTGATAAATATAGATATATTCATTATAGAAAAGAAATGGGGATAGTTAAGATAAAATAGTTAGTGAAAAAAACTAATTAATAGCTTAATTGACAGACTAATCATTATTACTTGAAGAAAAACGCTACCAAGTTTGCATTTCAATAAGTCGAGACTGGCAACGATCAAACTCGAAAGCGAGCAAATCACCTAAATATAGCTTAGTGATTTCGACACTTGCATGAACAACCAACCTAATTTTTCGATCATACAATTCATCAACTAAAGCGATAAAGCGGCGAGCTTCGTCATCCAAATATGCAACAAGTTGATGACTTCCCTGCTGAGCAATATATCCTTCTTCAATGCCTTTCATAGCTTCGTTGATAACTTCTCCAGTGAATTGCATCACCTGACTAACAATAATAGTGTTAAAACGATCAGCAAGGACGATATAATCATTTTGGCTACGAGGAGCTGTACATAGTTGAGAAAAATCAAACCAAATCACGTCATCGCACTGACCATGATAATTTATTACTCGATTATTAATATTAATCATTCCAGCTTCAGGCCGGCACTGAGTTAATCGCAGATATTGAGCATAACACTGCGGGTCATTTTCAGAGCCAACAAAATAGTTTTTCAATTTACTTTCATCGGTTAACATGGCAAGTCGATGGTCTTGTTCGCCATCAATTGAAATTACATCACAATGCTGCTTTATTAAAGCAATAGTAGGTATAAACTTTTTTCGTTGAAGACCATTACGATAGAGTACATCAGGATGGCAGTTTGAAGTGGTAACTAATACAACTCCACGTTCAAACAATGCCGAAAACAAGCCAGCAAGTAACATCGCATCACCAATATCACTAACAAAAAATTCGTCAAAGCAAAGTACTTTAGTCTTTTGAGTCCAATAATTCGCTACATGCTCTAATGGGTTTTCAACGCCTGACAATGTTTGAAGTTGCTGATGAACATCACGCATAAAACGATGAAAGTGAATTCTTCTTTTATCCTTAATATTGAGCTGTTGAAAAAACAAATCCATCAGCATAGTTTTACCACGACCTACTCGACCGTAAAAATAGATACCGTTTATACGCTCAGTTTTAATGTTATTATTTTTAGCTTTTAATTTAGTTCGTGACAACAATGAACGCTTTTGAATAGATTGCTCACCGTGCTTCTGTCTTTTATCTAACAGAGCCGAGAGATTGTCAAGCGCATCAACCGCAACAAGTTGGGCTTGATCACAAACAATTGTTTGGTTATTAAGAAGTTTTTGATAGCTTAACTTAATTGACATCAGTGATTATTATTTGAGAGGAGAAAACAAAAAGGGGTAAGACAGTTGTCTTACCCCTTTTCTAAATTCTTTTTTCGTTGAATATCAACGAAGAGAAAGATTAAAGAGCTACGATGTTCTCAGCTTGAGGACCTTTTTGGCCTTGTGTAACTGTGAACTGAACTTTTTGACCTTCAGCTAAAGTTTTGAAACCGTCGCCAGAGATTGCGCTGAAATGAGCGAAAACATCAGGACCAGATTCTTGCTCGATAAAGCCAAAACCTTTAGATTCGTTAAACCATTTTACTGTACCAGTAGTTGTCTCAGACATAATAATATTCCTATTTTAAAAAAGTAATGTGTGCCATAAATGGCGATGTTGCAGGAAGTGTAACTATTACTTATTAAACAGGACGAGCTATTAAAAACTGCGAAACGATGTATATAAATATAGGTCTTACTTTCTAGCTGGGGTGAATTTTAGCGATTTATTGCCAATAGTCAAGTTTTTTTAGCTTTTAACATAAAAACTGTTTCGCTACTTTAACTTATTACTTAGCTTTAACTTTCACTTTATTATTGGTATCTCTGCTTTTTTTAATTAATTCATCTCCAACACTATACTTTTTTGACTTTGCTAAGCGGTCATACAAGAGCACATTAACCGTCGCGGCTAAATTCATACAACCTATGGTTGGTACATAAACGACAGCATCGGCTTTATCTACCACTTGTTGGCTAATTGAACCATCTTCAGGGCCAAAGATATAAAAAGCATTCTCTGGATGGTCAAATTCAGGCAAAGGCTGTGCTCCTTCGACTAACTCAATACAAACTATTTTTTTATCTTTATTAGCGAGATCAATCATATTTTTATCAAATAAGTCCAAAAAGCTATCTGTCGCTGCTAATGGAATTCTCTTACTAACCTGTTTAGTGTCTGTAGTAAATTTTGCCGCTCGAGCATAGCGTTGCCCAGTGTAATATACAGCATCTACTTGATAACAACCCGCCGCTCGCATAACCGCACCAACATTGGTTGGACTCTTAGGATTAGTTAAACCAATAGCCACATGACTTTTACTTATCTTACTTGCATCAACTTTATTCAATGAACGAATCCCATAATTAAATCTATAATGTATTGTCTAAAGGCAGCGATATAATTTCAAGTAAAGAAATATATATCTGGTTATTAAGGGCTATTGATGAAATTAATTTCACCTTCATATGTTCTTATTTGCTAGATAATCACTTCATTAAAAGACAAGGGATAATAATGAAAAATAAAATAGTCATTTTAACCATAGCTTCAGTATTATTAAGCACTAGCTTTGGCACTATTGCAGCAATAACTCCAGTACAAGAAAAAATTAAATCAGCGATGAAAATGGAACATCGCAGTGACTCTGATAAAAAGCGCGATCGTAATCGTGCACCTATGAGGGCATTAGATTTTTTTGGCTTAAAAGATAATATGAAAGTGATTGAATTCGCTCCCGGAAACGGTTGGTATACTAAAATACTTGCGCCGGTACTTAACGATAACGGTGAACTTCATTTAGCTTATAAAAGTGAATGGCTTGATAATATGGATGATTTACTCAAAAAGCCAGGCTTTAAATCAGCAATAAAACTCCCTATTGAACTTTCTTGGAATTCAAAAGAATACAAATACGATTTAGGCAAACTAACATTCAAAATGAATGATGCCGATATGGTGCTGAATATCCGTGAATATCATAATTTTAACTTAGCAGACAAAAACAAATTAAATAATGCAGCTTTCTCTGCATTAAAATCTGGTGGACGTTACGTTATTGTTGATCATAGCAGACGCTCAATGGCACCAGAAACGAAAGAATTAGGACGACGTGAAGATCCGGTAAAGGTTATTTTAGAAGTACAAGCCGCTGGATTTGTTTTAGAAAAATCATCTGACATGTTTTATCGTCCTGACGATGAACTTAGGTATGAAGTTGGCAGAAAAACAGTTACCGGCAATACCGATCGCTTTACATTAGTGTTTAAAAAGCCGTAATCACCAGTTACTTACTCATAAGTTCTGAACCTCTGAGGCATTAATTAATAAGATTAATGCCTTTTTTCTTTCTGAGAAATAATTCACTACCCTATCAACCTTTTTCCTTATCAAGACAAAATTCGCCATTGTGTGATTTAAATCAAAAAAGCCAATTGATTGCGTTCAAAAGCATGATCTTCGACAACAAATCTCTTATAGCCATCATGATATCGTTTAAACACTAAAATAAAACATCAAATGACCTACAAGGAACAGACAAATATGAATAAATTAACCTTGTTAATTTTCTTCGCAATTTTGTCGACTCAAGCATTTGCTTTTTCATCTTATGTACAAACTAACGAACTCAAGTTTAAAGAGCTTCGGCAAACTGAAACGCTCTCAGATCTGCGTAAAAAACAGCTAGCTCATTTGGTCAAACAAGACTGCGGTTCATGCCACGGTATGACGCTAAAAGGCGGATTAGGCCCAGCATTATTACCAGAGAATGTTAAAGATAAGCCGCTATTGCTTTTACAAAATACCATTTTATACGGCAGGCCAGGCACTGCAATGCCGCCATGGAAAAACATTCTCACTGAGCAAGAAGTGCTTTGGATCAGCCAAAGTTTACAACAAGGTACATACCTTAGAAAAACGAATAACTCTATCACCAGACAAAAAAGCACTGACCAACAGATTCAAGGAAAATATCATGAAAAATAAGTCGCTCACCACTTCTGCCAAACTAACTTTAGGCGGTTTACTTATAATGGTATTAACTGCTTGTAGTCAAAATATTAATCAAGAACAAGCAGTAACAATACAAACAAACACGGTACGTGCTACTGGCGACATGGGCGTTATTATTGAACGCGCCACCGGACAAGTTAAAATTATTAATCACAGCTCAAAAACAGCATTGGCTGAAATTGATGGCTTAGGTGATTTATCACACGCATCTATCGTTTTTTCACGTGACCAACGGTATGCCTATGTTTTTGGTCGTGACGGTGGTTTAACCAAAGTTGATATTTTAAAAGACAAAATTGCTAAGCGTGTTATGCAGTCAGGCAACAGTATTGGCGGCGCAATCAGTCAAGACGGTAAATTGGTTGCCGTATCAAACTACACCCCGGGCGGCGTAAAGGTATTCAATACTGAAACATTAGAGCTAGTAACGAACATTGAAGCGACTATAGTGCCGAGTAAAGGTTTGACTAAAGATGGCAAACCTTATCGTTCAAAGGTAGTTGGTTTAGTTGACGCTCCCAACAATAAATTTATTTTCAGCTTATTTGATTCAAACGAAATTTGGATTGCCGATTTTTCGAAAGGCTTGAAAAAAGACGACATAAAAATCACCAAGTTTACCGACATTGGTTCATTCCCTTACGACGCTTTAATCAGCCCTGATGGTCGTTACTACATTGCTGGGTTATTTGGTGAAGACGGTATGGCATTGGTTGATGTATGGCACCTTGAAAAAGGTGTAAAACGTATTTTGAAAAATTATGGTAAGGGGGATAAAAAACTACCTGTTTATAAAATGCCACATCTTGAAGGTTGGGCAATGGCCGGCGATTACGCTTTCGTACCAGCCGTTGGGCAACATAAAGTTTTAGTAGTTAGCACTAAAACATGGCAACAAGTGGCTGAAATCCCAGCACACAGCCAACCTATTTTTGTCATGGCGCAGCCTGACAACCGTCAAATTTGGGTAAACTTTGCTTTTCCTGATAACAACACTATTCAGGTATTTAACACCGAAACCTTCAAGTTAGTAAAAACACTAACACCGGGGCCTGCAGTTTTACATATGGAGTTTACTCCACGTGGCGAGCATGTATGGATGTCGGTACGCGATAGCAATGAAGTACAGATTTACGATACACAAACTCAAACACTTTTAAAAACCTTACCAGTAAAAAGTCCAAGTGGTATTTTCTTTTCCAGTCGCGCCCATCAAATAGGTCTTTAAGCATGTTATATAAACAAGGTGAGCAAACATTTAGCACGCTAAAACTATCTGCAATTCAGCAAAATATTATTAATAATTTTCAAAAAGATTTTCCGCTTTGCGAACAGCCCTTTCAAGCAATTGCGCAGATGCTGGATAGTACGGAAGATGAAGTGTTTTTAGCAATTAAAGAATTAAATCAACTTGGTGTATTGTCTCGCGTAGGCCCCGTATTTGATCATAAAAAAGCCGGCGCTAGCACTTTAGCCGCTATCGCTACACCGTCTGAACAACTCGATAAAATAGCCGGTATTGTCAATCAATTTGAACAAGTGAATCATAACTATGCCCGCGAACACAGTTACAACTTATGGTTTGTCGTTACAGCTAGTGACCCAATGGTATTGGCTGAAACTCTACAAGAAATAGAGTTATTAACAGGCCTGCCTATTTTAGTATTGCCGATGGAAGCCTCTTATCATATCGATTTAGGCTTTAAAATTAACTTCACTGAGCATAAGCCAAAAGCGATAACCAGAAGTGTTAATAGCAAGGAAGTAAGTAAATTATTAGATAGCACTGAGCATATCAATCAAGCTCAGCAAATATTACTGCGTGGCATAATAGAAAAAGGTTTACCGATAACAGCTAAGCCATTTTCCGATGTAGCCGCTCAACTTAATGTTTTACCCGCAAAAGTGATCAAACAAATAAGTCAGTGGCGGAACAACGGCCTAATACGACGATTTGGTTTAGTGGTAAAGCATCGAAAACTAGGTTTTAACGCCAATGCCATGGTGGTGTGGAATATCCCCAGTAAATTCGTCGATGTGATCGCTGGGCAGTTATCAAATTTTGACGAAGTGTCGTTATGCTACCGTCGCCCTCGCCGGTTACCTAACTGGCACTATAATTTGTTTTGTATGATCCACGGCACCGATCGCAAGGTAGTTTTAGCGCAAATAGCAAAAATTACTCAGCAACTTATTAGTGAAAACCCTAACATTTGGCAATCACATAACGATTTACAACAAGATGTTTTATTTAGCACCAAAGCATATAAACAACATGGCGCTCGTTATAGCAAACGCACAACTCAGCAAAGCATTAACACAATGCTAGTTACAGGCAAGGAGTTGGCACATGGATAAATCGAGCACTACAGTAATTGCAGAGCTATCACCACTAGACAAAGCACTGATTAACTTATTACAGCACGGATTGCCTGTATGCGAACGTCCATTTGAACAAATAGCACAAGAACTAAATAGCACAGAAGAAGAAGTTATTGAGCATTTGAATCAATTACTTGAAAGCAAAGTACTTTCACGCTTTGGTCCAATGTTTGACGCTGCCTGTTTAGGCGGGGCATTCACGCTTGCCGCATTAAGTGTTCCTGAAAAAGATTTTAAAAGAGTTACCGAGCAAGTAAATAGTTTCGAACAAATTGCGCATAATTACCGTCGTGATCATGCCTATAACATGTGGTTTGTTATTGCTACCGAATCACAAGAAGAAATTAATCAGGTGATAGAAAAAATTGAAGAAAAAACACATTTATCCGTATTAAACACACCAAAACTGGAGGAATTCTATGTCGGTCTCTACCTTCCAGTCTGAAGCCTTAACATCCTTAGAAAGACAATATATTTTATTGACGCAAAATGGCTTGCCTATTGTTGCCAAGCCATATCATTGGATAGCTACACAGCTAGAAATTAGTGTTGAAGAAGTATTAGCTCTGACTAAAGATTTTCAAGAGCGCGGTATTATTCGACGCATTGCCGCTGTACCTAATCATTATAAATTAGGCTACAAATTCAATGGCATGACTGTATGGGATATTAACGACGAACAAGCTTTAAAATTTGGTAATGCTGTTGGTCAACTACGTTTTGTTAGTCATTGCTACTTGCGCCCACGTCATTTACCCAACTGGAATTACAATTTATTTGCCATGGTGCACGGCAAAACGCAGCAAGAAATTCAACAGTTTAGAAGCCAGATCAAAGAACTGTTAAAAGAGGTGTTAGTGACTCGCGAAGATGATGTAAGTCAAAGTATCCCTACGCGAAGTAATGATATGTTAACCAGCACACAAATACTGAAAAAAACAGGTTTACGACTAAAACGTAAAGCCGTTTCATAAACAGAGCAAGGCAAAGCATTATGTTTAGAATTTCACAGTTACTAAAAACGTTTCATGACGATACTCCAGCGCCTACACCAAAACAAATGGCTAGAAAAATGCCCGGACCTGTGGTTATTTGGAATTTGATACGTCGCTGTAATCTACAATGTAAACATTGCTACTCAACTTCTTTAGATATTGATTTCAAAGATGAATTAAACACCGAGCAAATTAAAGCTACCATCGACGACTTAAAAGTTGCTCAAGTGCCCGTGCTGATTCTTTCAGGTGGCGAGCCTTTGCTACGTCCTGACATTTATGAAATTACCGCCTATGCAAAACAAAAGGGGTTTTACGTAGCGCTTTCAACCAACGGTACGTTAATAAACGAAGGGAATATTGAAAAAATTAAAGCTGCTGACTACCAATATGTTGGTATCAGTATCGACGGTTTAGAAGAATTTCATGACGAATTCCGTCGTCAAAAAGGCAGTTTCAAAACTTCAATGCACGCCATTAAACTTTGTAAAGAAGCCGGTATTAAAGTAGGTATGCGTTTATGTTTAACCCGAGATAATTTTAAAGATTTACCCGCAATGCTTGATTTAATGGAAGAATATGAAGTTGATAAATTTTATTTATCACACCTTAATTATTCCGGCCGTGGCAAGCGTACTGCTGAAGACGATGCAATGTTCCAAATGACCAAAGACGCAATGGAATTATTATACGAACGCGCTTATTCACATATTTCTCAAGGTATCGACACCGACTTTGTTACTGGTAACAACGATGCCGACGGCCCTTTTTTATTAAAATGGGTAGAGAAGAAGTTTGCTCAACAATATCCACAACGTATTAAAAATTTGCAGCAACGTTTGATCATGTGGGGCGGTAATGCCAGCGGCGTTAACGTGGCTAACATCGACAATACTGGCACTATTCATCCTGACACTTACTGGTGGAATCATCCAATAGGCAATGTGACAAAGGAGCTATTTTCTGATGTTTGGAAAAACACCCCAGACGAATTAATGCTTGGCTTTAGAAAAAATCCACGCCCAGTAAAAGGTCGTTGTGCAAGTTGCGAGTATTTAAACATTTGTGGCGGTAATACCCGCACCCGTGCTTTCGCACAAACCGGTGATGCTTGGAGCGAGGATCCAGGTTGCTACTTAAATGATGCTGAAATTGGTTTATGTACGGTTGAAGAACTCGTTAAGCAAGCTCAGACACAGCAAGAAAGTAACATTCAATTTATTAAAGTTTAATCATCATTAATGATCTTTGAACACGATGTGTTTTTAAAAATATAAACTGATTAAGAAGAAAATAATATGACAACATCACAACAAACAACGTCAGTAAGCGCACGACCTCTTTCTCATGACACTAATTCTCAAGGGATTAGCTCTCACGGCAAGTCTCAACTTAATGCTGGAGAAGTTGCCTTAGTAGGCTCAGGCCCCGGCGATGCAGAACTACTAACCATTCGCGCGATGCGTTTTATTGAACAAGCCGAAATTGCTATTTATGATCGTTTAGTAAGCGATGAAATCTTAGCCTTATTACCAAAAAATTGTGAGCGATTTTATGTCGGGAAAGAACAAGCAAAACACTGTGTTCCACAAGATAAAATCAACCAGATTTTGGTTGACCAAGCTAAACTCGGTAAAAAAGTTTTACGCCTAAAAGGCGGTGACCCTTTTATTTTTGGTCGTGGCGGTGAAGAAGCAGAATTCATGTTAGAGCAAGGTGTAAGTTGTCATATTTGCCCCGGTGTAACCGCAGCTTCAGGTTGTACCACCTATGCAGGTATTCCATTAACCCATCGTGGTGTCGCTCAAGGCTGCACATTTATTACGGGGCATATGCAAAATAATGGTCAATTAAACCTTCCTTGGCAAAGCCTTACTAGTCCAACACAAACCGTGGTCTTTTACATGGGTATCAACACCTTGCCTAAAATTACTGAACAATTAGTAAAACATGGTCGCGACATTAATACACCAGCAGCGCTTATTCGAAAAGGCACGCAACCTGAGCAACGTACATATCGTGGCACAATCGGTAATTTAGCTGAGTTAGTTAAAAAGCATAACATTACGCCTCCAACGCTTATTGTCATTGGTGATGTGGTTAATCAATTAACGACAAAACAGCTAACTACTCCAGGTTTTTTAGATGCTAAAGATTATGTAGTTAAAGAAGTGGTTGTTAAAGAACCAACCGAAAAAGTGATAATTGAACACGAAATAGCTTAACAGTCTGAGTTTCGATAATAAAAGAGCCAAAAATGAAAATATTCACCTTACTTTTAACCAGCATTATCTCACTAGCTTTTTCAGTAGAAAGTTTCGCGAATAAAGCAGAAGATGAAAACCATGCTTCGGCAAAGAAGCTCTATGGTGAACATTGCCAAAGTTGTCACGGCATCGGACGTTTAGGTGCAATGGGGCCTGCGTTATTCCCAGAGAATTTATCTCGTTTACGTAAAATCAAAGCAATAAAAGTTATTCAGCATGGGCGTGTTGCAACTCAAATGCCCGGATTTTCTGAAAAATTAAATGAAAAACAAATCAACAGCTTAATTGACTATATTTATACCCCTGCGGAAGTTGCTCCTCAATGGACAATGGCAGATATAAATAACAGCCACGTAAAGCATTTTGACCAAAGTACCTTAGACAATAAACCTTTATTTGATGCTGATTTGATGAACCTGTTTATTGTAGTTGAATTAGGCGATCACTCAGCGACCTTATTAAACGGTGACACCTTCGAGCCGATCACACGTTTTAAAACTCGCTTTGCACTACATGGTGGTCCTAAGTATTCCCCCGATGGACGATTTGTTTATTTTGCTTCTCGGGATGGTTGGATCAGTAAATACGACATTTATAATATGAAAACAGTTGCTGAAATACGCGCAGGCATCAACACCCGTAACTTAGCAGTTTCTTCTGATGGGAAGTATGCCATTGTTGGTAATTATTTACCTCATAACATCGTTATTTTAGAAACCGAAAACTTAACGCCTATCAAAATGGTTGATACCATAGACAGTGAAGGTATTAGTTCAAGAGTGAGTGCTGTTTATAATGCTCCGCCTCGCCATAGTTTTATTGTTGCCTTAAAAGATGTCAAAGAAGTATGGGAAATTCCTTACAGTGATGAAGGTGGTGTTGATGTGTCAAATGGTTGGGCACACGATTACCGCGAAGATGGTGCTGAAAATAAACATAAAAGCTGGAAAATCACCGAAAAATTTCCAGTTCGCCGTATCAGAACAGCTGATTATTTAGATGATTTTTTCTTTGACCCTGAATATATTAATCTAATTGGTACTTCACGTGATAGTCATAATGGTCAAGTGATAAATTTAGATACTAAAAAGAAAGTAGCAACAATCCAAATGGAAGGCATGCCACATTTAGGCTCAGGCATAACTTGGGATTATCAAGGTAAAACCGTTTTTGCATCACCTAATATTAAAGATGGTTTAGTTAGTGTTATTGATATGGATAATTGGCAAGTAATCAAGGAAATAAAAACTGAAGGACCTGGATTTTTTATGCGCAGTCATAGCAACTCTCCTTATGCTTGGGTTGACGTATTTTTTGGCCCAAATAAAGAAAAAGTGCATATTATCAAAAAAGACACTTTGGAGATTGTAAAAACCTTAACACCATCACCAGGAAAAACAGCAGCACATGTTGAGTTTACTAAAAATGGCAAATATGTCTTACTCAGTATTTGGGATAATGATGGCGCGTTAATTGTTTATGATGCCAACACACTTAAAGAAATCAAACGCTTGCCAATGAAGAAACCTTCAGGAAAGTATAACGTTTATAATAAAACTCATTATGAACGTGGTACCAGCCATTAGTAACATTTAAAAAAATATAAAGCCATCGAAAAAGCCAATGTTTTTATTGGCTTTTTTATTATTTTCTTCTTGCTTCAACCATGGTGAGCACTTTATTTATCCCTGCTTTTTGTCTATACCTAAGACAGAATCCATAATAACTTTCCCTTATGCCATTATCTTTTCTTAAACAAAGTGAACAAATAAACCTCCCTCCATGGAAAGTCGTTATTGTTGATGATGAAGAAGACATTCACACCATTACTAAATTAGCATTAAAACGCTTTAGATTAGATGATAGAGGTTTAATTTTTTTCCATGCATATTCTGCTGACGAAGGAAAAAAAATCCTCGAAAAAGAGCAAAATATCGCTTTAGTCTTTTTAGATGTGGTGATGGAAACCGATGATGCTGGCTTACAGTTAGCTAAATGGATGCGAGATGAATTAAAAAATCATTTCACCCGCATAGTTTTACGCACAGGACAACCAGGACAAGCCCCAGAAGAGCAAGTGATTGTTGATTATGATATTAATGATTATAAAGAAAAAACTGAACTTAATAGAAAAAAACTGTTTACCACTGTATTTGCTGCCTTAAGGGCTTACCGAGACATTATTCAAATAGAAGAAGCTCGTAAGTATCAAGAGTTATATCGCTCTGGTTTAGAGCGCGTTATTCAGTCAACCAGCAATGTATTCGAAAAGCGTACCCTACAGCAGTTTTTTAGCGGTTTATTACAGCAAGTGGTTTCTTTGATACGTAATGATCAATCTAGTGCCTTATTGCAAGTAACAGGCATTGGAGCAATATATTCTGAACATGACTACCGAGTTATAGCTCAAATTAGTGACGATAGTGGTGATGACTCAATTGATAGCGAAATATATCAATATTTAAACAAAGCAATAGAGCAAAAATCAAGCATAATAGAAGATGACATTCTCGTTGGTTATTTTCCGAGCCAAACAGATACAATCAGTTTGCTTTTTTTAAAAGGGATAACCCAACTCAATGATATTGATAGAAAATTACTTGAAGTCTTTTCAGGTAATGTCAGTTTAGCCTTCGATAACTTATTACTTAATAGAGAGATAAAAGAAACACAAGAAGATCTTATCTATCGTCTTGGCGATGTTGTGGAATCTCGCTCTAATGAAGCGGGTAACCATATTAGAAGAATGTCTGAAGTAAGTTATCTGCTTGCAAAGAAACTAGGTTTACCAGAGCATGAATGTGAATTACTTAAACAAGCAGCACCAATGCATGATATTGGTAAAGTTGCCACGCCAGATGAAATTTTATTAAAACCCGGGAAATTAGATAGCGATGAAATGGATATTATGAAGCAACATGCTGAAATAGGGTATGATATTCTGCATGGCTCATCTCGTCCTATTTTGCAAACTGCCGCTATAATCTCCCAACAACATCACGAAAAATTTGATGGTAGTGGTTATCCAAACGGTTTAAAAGGAGAACAAATTCATATTCTTGCACGTATCGTTGCCGTAGCTGATGTATTTGATGCGCTAACACACAAGCGTTGTTATAAAGAAGCTTGGCCGATCGAACAAGTTATTGAGATGATAAAAGATTCATCAGGTGGTCATTTTGATCCTAATATAGTCAAAGTATTGATTGATAATATTGATTTAGCTTTAGCCATTAACCAACAGTATCAGGGATAGAATTAGGGTTTATTTTTATTGTGACAGTGGAAACTTAATTAAGTATGCAAGCCCTTTATCTGGTTTACTTTGTACTGTTAATTTTCCCTTTAAAGAACTAGTCACTAGGTTGTAAACTAAATGAGAGCCTAAACCACTTCCTCCTTCACCTCTTTTAGTTGTATAAAAAGGGTCAAATAATTGCTTTAAAGCATCTTCGTCCATGCCCAAACCATCATCAGCATATTTCATCACTACACTTTGTTTTTTTTGATAGCACTCAATTAGTATTTTTCCCTGTCCTGTTTCAACAAACCCATGTCTCACAGAGTTAAAAATCAAGTTACTTAATATCTGAGAAACTGCGCCAGCATTAACTTCAATAGTAAAATTCGATTGACAAATAATTTTAATATCTACTTTCAAGCGCTTTAATGTTGGCTTTAACGATAATATAATTTCATCAATATACTGTTTTACATTAATATTACGCAGTTCATTTGAAGATTGATCAACGGCGACTTGCTTAAAGCTATTAACCAATTCAGCCCCTCGTTGAGTATTGGTTGTTAAAATCGTTAATATTTCGCCCATATCATCAAAAAAGTTCATTAATTGATCTTGAGTCAAACTCTCCTCAGCAATAGCTTTTGTAACCAACTTATATTCTTCCGCTAAATGGCTTACCCCGGTAACACAAATACCTAACGGTGTATTTATTTCATGGGCTATACCAGCAACTAAGCCTCCTAAAGAGGCCATTTTTTCTTTTTGAATGAGTTCTTTTTGTGCCGACTGTAACTTATCAACTAATTGGTTTAAATCTTCATTTTTTTGTAATAACAAGCGATGTTGATTTGCTAATTTTACCTGAGACTCTTGTCGCTGAATCATATTCAAAGTAATTTCAATCGCATTAGCGACATGATTAGCAACAAAACTTAATAATTTTAAATCCTCTTCATTAAAAATAATCCTTTCATCGTAACTTTGAATAACAATAACACCATGTAAAACATTGGTAGATATCATGGGAGCGCCCATCCATGAGCTAAAATCACAAGAGCCTAAGATATTCTTAACCTTTTCAGTAGACATTAAAATCTCAAATGATTCTTTATCGAGCAAATGGGCTTTTCGAGTATTAATAATATGTGAAGTTAGGCCTGTACCTAAGGCTACCGTTTTGTTTTTGAAGCTATCATCTTGTTCATCAACTAAATAAGGAAAAGAGATACTTTGTTCATCTTCATTATATAAAGCAATAAAAAAATTATTTGCGTGAATGAGATCAGCAATTATATGATGAATTTGCTGATAAAAATCAGATAAATCAACTTGAGAATTATGTATTGACGCTATTTTATATAACGCATGCTGTAGTTTCTCTGAGCGTTTATTATCTGTTGATATGTTTGTAGAGTGAAATGAAGGTTCAACCAAACTAATGTCCGTTATAATAATACAACTTATCTTAGCTTAGCTAATTACACAAAATTTACGAATTGCTTTCATTTAAAAGTAAAAAGTTAAGTGTTTCATAGAAGTACTAAAAACTTAATGTACACCACAATCATTTAAAAACTGACTGTAAGCTTTATCTGTGCCATTAATATGATTAATAAGCCACTTAGTTAAAAAGCCACTTACTTCATCTAAAGCATCGTGCCCTTTTTCGTCATAAAGCTTCACAAAAACCCCTACCTGATCAAACATCATTTTATGTTGTGCTTGGTGAGCTTCAAAATCTGGGTAATTATTATCACTCATTAATTTTTCCTCACGTTCAAAGTGATATTTGGTATAGCTGATCAAATCATCCAGCGCTTGGCGCTCATAATCTTCGCTCATTGCATAATCGTACGCCGTGGTAAATTGATTCAATAAGTTAATCAATTTTTTATGATCTTGATCGATATGTTCAATTCCAACGCTATAAGCTTCTTTCCAAGTAACTTGCGAGCTTGGTGCAACGTTTTTATAAAGCAGTGGGATCAAGAATAAAACCAGTAATAGTATCCATGAAATAGGATTAGTCAGGCTTGATAAAAAACCTAAAAAAATAGTAACAATAATAAGCCCAATAATGGCAGCATAAATTAACGATTTAGATTTTTTTGTCATGAATTAATACCTTTGAAAAATAATGGATAAATAAAAACAGTTATCACTCAGCTAATATTCATTTTATTACGCTTTAGTTTAAAGACACCTAAAACATGGTTATTTCTTGACCTTGATCAAATTGTAATTTCATTGTTTTCAAAAACTTTTAAAACTTGATCTGTATCAGGTTCTTTTTAAACAAATTCCATGATAGTGCAGTTATTAAGTGATACACACATTTTTACAAATGAATCTTTCATATTGAATGGTTATCGCTCACCAAACTAAGTTTATCAGTAGCAAATTTTTCAGCTGCTGAAACAAGAAATTAGATGAGTTATCAATAAGTAAATTATCTAAACATAGAGCACATAAAATAACATCTGGAGATAAACCGATGAAAACAATTAAACATGGTCTTTCAGCGCTTGGCTTAGCGATTGGTATGGCAGCTAGTGGGCTTAGCATGTCTGTATCAGCAACTGAACCAACGTTATCAGCAGCTGACTTTGATAAAGCTAAATTACAATACTTTCAGCGCTGTGCTGGTTGTCATGGTACTTTACGTAAAGGCGCTACGGGTAAAAGCTTAGAGCCTAAAAATACCATTAAAAAAGGTCAAAAACGCCTAGAGAAAATTATTGCTTTAGGCACTGAAGGCGGCATGAACAATTTTGATGATTTATTCAGCAAAAAAGAAATTGCCAATATGGCAACCTTTATTCAAATGACACCACCAGTACCACCGGAAATGTCTTTAGAGCAAATGCGTACTCATACTAAGCAATTTGTTGCAGTTAAAGACTACCCAGCTAAACCACAACACAACATGAACTGGAACAATTTTTTCATTGTTATAGAACGTGATGCAGGTACTGTTGCCATTGTTGATGGCGACACTAAAAAAGTTATCACGCATATCAATACTGGTTACGCAGTTCATGTAATTAAAGGTACTGAACATCATAAAACACAACATGTAAAAGATGTAGGTCGTTTCTGGTATACCATAGGTCGTGACGGTAAAGTGACTAAAATCGATTTATGGCAAACGCCTGACAAAATGTTAGTTGCTGAAACTAAAATGGCGTATGACGCACGTGATATCGCAGTATCAGGTGACGGTAAATACGTTATTGCTGGTGGTTACTGGCCTTCGCATTTCGTTATCATGGACGCTGTAACTTTGAACCCACTTAAAGTTGTTTCAACCCGTGGTTACAATACTAAAGGTGAATTCATCAACGAAGCACGTGTAGCTGCTATTTATACTACACCTAACGAACCAACGTTCATGGTTGCAGTGAAAGAGTTAGGTCAAATGTGGCAAGTTGATTACAGTGATTTAGACAACTTAAACATCACTCAAATTGATTCAGCTGAGTTCTTACATGACGGTTTCTTCGATCCAACAGGTCGTTACTTCCAAATTGCTGCTAACGCATCAAACAAAATGGTCATCGTTGATAGTAAAACCCGTAAGTTAGAAGCAATGATTGACGTTGACTCTTTACCACATCCTGGCCCAGGAGCTAACTGGATTGATAAAAAATGTGGTCCTGTTGGCGGCACAACTCACTTAGGTACTGGTTTAGTATCTGTTTGGGGGAATGACCCAATCAACCACCCTGATAGCGCTTGGAAAATGTGTTACGAAGTTGAGACTGACGGTGCTGGTGCATTCATCCGTACTCACGAAACTTCACAATACGTTTGGGCTGATCAGTTGAAACATCCAGAGCCTGAAATTCAACAGTCTGTGCAAGTTTTCGATAAAGATACTCATGAAATCGTGAAAACCATTCGTGTAACTACCGAGCCGGGTAAAGCAGCTCTACACATGGAGTTCAACAAAGGTGGTAGTGAAGTATGGGTTTCAGTTTGGAACCGTAAAGAAGCTAGCAAGCCTACTGGTGAAATCGTAGTTTATGATGCAAAAACGCTTAAAGAGAAATACCGCATTAAAGGCTTAACTACGCCAACAGGTAAGTTTAACGTTTATAACCGCGTTAATCACAAAACTTAGTCAGTAAACTTTACTTACTATGCGAGCATAACCTAACAGTTTTTAAGGTGTGCTCGCACTTTTTCGTTTTTCTTTACGAGTTTATGCTCAATACGAGTTTATACTCTTTACGAGTTAATTATGGCTAATACATTAAACAAACCTAGCTTTTGGTCTCGCAGACTTATCCTCGGCACTACGGTTGCGGGTGCCGTGTTATTTTTCGTTGTTGGTATAATCTTTTGGGGTGGCTTTAACACCGCAATGGAAGCAACCAATACCACAGAGTTTTGTATAGGTTGTCACGAAATGGAAGACAACGTTTATCAAGAATACAAACCCACTATTCATTTCACTAACCGAACAGGTGTTAGAGCTGGGTGTCCAGATTGTCATGTACCAAGACCTTGGATCCATAAAGTTGTTCGAAAAATCAAAGCCTCTCGTGAAGTGTTCTTTTGGTTAACCGGAAAAATTGGCACTAAAGAAAAATTTGAAGAGCATCGCCTGGAGCTAGCGAAAAGTGTCTGGAATGACATGAAAACAACTGATTCAAGAGAATGTCGTAACTGTCATAACTTTGAGTCGATGAACCCAGAATTTCAAAAACCTCGTGCTCGTAAACAGCATTTAAATGCTTTTGAAGCAGGACAAACCTGTATTGATTGCCATAAAGGCATTGCTCACCATACCGTTAGAAATAAACTAACCGATGAAGAGCTCGAAGCTATTGAAGCACCTGATGTAAAATTTGTTAGAGAAGTACCACAAGCCTACTTAGATGGTTTAGCTCGCGTTGAGGCTAAAGAAGCTGCTGAAAAAGCACAAATTAAAGCAGATAAAATAGCTGAAAAAGTAAAAGTTGCTGCCCAAATAGAAAAAGCGGTTCAAGCTGCTTTAGCTACTGCAGATGCTAGCTCAGCTCCTGAAACTACTGCAATAAATGAATCAATATCAGATGCAAAAAGCACAATAAATGTGAATTGGTCAAAAGCTAAATCAACAGATATCAGTGTATTCTATCCAGGTGTTGCATCATTAGAATGGGTGTTAGGTCGAAGACACGGCGGAAAACGTGCATTTAGCAAAGGCGACCGCTGCATTGAATGTCATGGTGAAGAAATCGCAGATATAGGTAAAAACATAGTTACCGGTGAAAGTGAGAAGAAGCTTGAACCAAATGTTATTCCAAATAAGCGCGGCAGTATTGATGTCACCATAGATGCCACTCATGATGAAGAAAATCTTTACTTAAGATTTAGTTGGAGTGAAGGTGAACATGCCCCTGTCCCTTTTGTTGATGGTGGTAAAATGGATCCTGAAAATCCAATGAAACTTGCCTTTATGATTTCAACCGACGATGTTGAATATGCTGATCGAGCAGGTTGCTGGGCAACATGTCACGCTGATGCTAACAGTATGCCTTTTGAGCCGAAGAAAGATGACTTAATAGGTAGTGATCTAGCTAAACGCTTAAACTTCAACTCAGGGGTTACTAAATATCTAAAAGAGTCACGCACCAAACTAGAGTTAAAAGGTCGCGGCGGTAAAGCATTAGGTGGTTGGGATAAGTTAAAAGATCAAAGCGATATCGATTCAGCACAAGGCGCTAACCAATACATGGATTTAGTTCGTTATAAATCAGGTAATAAACAAATTGAAGATGGACAAATTTTATCACAGCGTTCAATGCATGAAGGGCAAGGTGCTACGGTTGAAGCTAGCTTGAAAGATGGTACTTGGTCTGTCGTTATTAAGCGTTCATTAAAATCGGCAGAAAAAGGTGATGTATCTATCGAAGCAGGAAAATCCTACAACTTCGGTTTTGCTATTCACGATGATTATTCAAGTGCTCGATACCACCATGTTTCTTTTGGCTATAAACTTGCTTTAGATAATGATGAAGCTGAAATTAATGCGATTAAACAATAAATAAAGGTAGGTTAAAGTAAATTAACACATCATTGAGTTAGTTTATCTTATCGACATTCATCGCTCCATGCCATCCATGGCACCACGACATACCATTCATCCTGAACATAAAAAGGCTGTTTAGTTAATACTAAACAGCCTTTTTTATATGTTCTCTTCTACTTTCGATTAGCAAAATAATATTCATAAGATTGCTTAGATATCGCCTCTTCGTAGGTAGAATTAATTAAGTCAAAAACTTCTTTCGGCAGTGTCTTTGCAACTGCAATATATATTGGGGTTGAATAGCCATGAAAATATGAACAGGCTACTTCTTTATATAATGGATTCTTACGATGATATACTTTAATCGGGCTAGGATGATAAAAAGCATCAACTCTCCCCCTTTGGGTTAACTCTATTCCCCTACTCGTAACATTTTCACCTTTTAATGGTATTAAACGTGCTTTTGAATCAGTAAGTGCAGACACTAGTGGAATACTCGTTGGTACGCCAATAGTTAAATTATCGAACCGATGAGTAGCACTCAAAATTGGAATAAAATTTTCTTTTTTAAAACAAAGCCCCGGAATAGAATGAAAGATCGGAAGAGATAATATTTTAACCTCATTATTTTCTAGAGGTATTGGCATTAACATATCAACCCTGCCCCGGCTTAATTCTATGAATGCCCTTTCTCTTGGTAATTTTACATATTTAATTTCAAAATTTAATGGCGACAACATTTTATTTATATATTGATATAAAGGGCTTTTTTTATAATCTTCATCAAAACTAATGTGTGGTGGATAGTCGGTAAACCCAATTTTTATTGATTGAGAAGCTGCCTCGCATGAAAACAAGCAAATAATGATAAAAACTATTACTTTTTGTACAAGGTTAACACTCTGCAAATTTATTTCCCTTATTCACTTGATTCAAAAGACTTTATTTCAAAGCAGATTTTTCTATCGAAATACTTACGCCGCCACCAAAATCATCAATGGTCCAGTTTTCCATTTCAAAACCAGTAATATCAATATTAGTCCACTGTGACTTTTCTTTACCAGAATTCAAAATATTATTTTCTGGTTTACCATGGCAGCCCAAGCAAAAATGTGCCATTGGCAGAGGTGTAAATTGACGAATAGCGGGTTTACCATGAAGCAAAGCATTTTCATCATAATATATTTTAGGAGTTTTTATTATTTTTTTCATCACCGAGCTTTCCCAGCTATCTGGTCGGTTTAATTTATTCCTGATCCCATCTTCAGTTCTGGTAAATTTTATTTTTAAACCAATGCCTTTTGTTGCTAACTTAGCTGATAGTTGGAAGGCAAAAGTCGCAGGAATAATCCCTTTGAAGCTTATTTCATTGTCGTATAGCAATTCTTTGTTATCGTCCATGACTTCAATCATAGCTTGCAAAAGCATTTCCTTAGCAAAGTGATCTACTTGAGGAAACTCTTCACCGTACTTAATTTGATATGTTTTTTTAATATTATCAATAAAACGCTCACCTAGCAGTGCACTTTTATCTCCAGATCTTTGGTTAATTAATGGCTGATTTTTGAAAATATACGTCATTGATGACATATACATTTGAGTTATATCGTTAATGATGTTTTTTACTTTTGTGTTTTCAGCATTGGCCTGAAAGCACATAAAAAAAGAAGTAACAATCAATAAAAACAGTTTATTATAGAAGCTCTCTTGTATTTTTTTCAGTTTCATATGAGATAACCTATCTACTGTGTTCAAAGTGTTTGCAATGCCAAATACTGCTTAACTGCTTGATACTTGGTTCGTCCTATTGGTATTTCTTGAGCTGTCGTTAATTGAATAGAATAACGACTCCCTTCTTCTATTACCAATTTTTTAACCAAGTTCATATTAACAATATAAGAACGATGAACCCTTAAAAAATTAGCAGGTAATAATTGCATTATTTTTTCTATGTTTTTAGCATGTAAAGCAGTGCTATCAACTTCATTATTTAAGTGAATTAAACTGTAGTGTCCTTCTGCTTGAATATAAGAGATATCAGCGATAGCTACTAGTTCGATAGCACCAACTTTTTTAATACTTAAGTAACGACAACCATAATAGCTACGTTTAGCACTTTCTAATAATCGTTCAAGTGCCTTAGCAAGTCGCTCTCTAGTATAAGGTTTAGCAACAAAGTCAAGCACACCATATTCAAACGCCTCGATAGCTTTATCTGCATAAGCCGATATAACAATTGTATGATAGGCTGCAGCGACGTTATTTTTTAATAACTCAAAACCATTACGCCCCATTAAGTTTAAATCAAGTAGTAGTAGATCAATACTATTCTCTGCTAAATAAACCTCAGCATCATCTAAGTTACTAAAACAAATTATTTTCGGCTGTTTTGTTGATAATATTTCTAAAGTCAGCCTTAGAGTACGTTGCTGTACTAGCGGCTCATCTTCTACGATAACAATATTCATCATGCGCTTAACTCGTCAAATGAGTATTTAGATACCCAATACTTATTTTCTTCATAACTGGAAAAAGTACTAATTTGTAACTTACTTGTCTGCTTGTTTACTTGATCAACTTCAGCTAATTTAGCCTTAATGTACTTTTCCCCAAGCCCAGTACCTTGACGATTAACTCTTGATTCTATCGGTGTTTTTAAAATTAAGCTTATTCGCCCATCTCGCTTATCAACGATGAGTTTGAATGCCCTAGCTGAAGATATTTCATTATGAGTGAAACAATTCTCAATTTGACTGTGCAATATTGATGATGGAATAAGTATCTCAGATACATCTCCTTCGATGATTAACTGATAAGCCTGTAGGTAGCGAAATGACATGATTGTTAAATGATTGTTGCATAACTTTATTTCATCACTTAGGGCTACTTGTTTTTTATCACTTTGCACCGTCAGTTGTCTAAACTCATCACTTAATACGGCAATAAATTCAACAGCCTTTGTAGGCTTTACTTCAATTAACTCCACTAATTGCGTTAAACAATTCATTAAAAAATGTGGCTGCATATTACGCCTTAGTAATTCTGTTTTAATGCGCTGTGCTTTTAATGCTTTAAGTTTGTTACTCTGCATTTCCTTGATTAGGGCAATCAACATAGTCATAACAACAAAAATGAAAACAATGCTAAAGCCAAACTCAATGAAGTAATCAGGAATTAAATATAAAAACACTAAACTCAGGCTAATAATAAAAACGTTCACTTTGTCCTTATTAGTATAAATGACAGCGTATAAATTGATAATCAGCGCAGAAACTAGTGATCCAAAGAAGAGTAACGAACTTGTTTCATCATAACTTAACGTAACAAAACTAAGCACAACTAAGCTGAGGAGAATAACAAATGAAACAATTCTTTTTTTCGGGGATTTTTCACTAAAAAGATAAAAAAATGGCAAAAGTAAGCTGGCAATAAAAGTTAGTAAGTAAATCAAGAAGAGTCTAAAAGCATGCCAATCATATGTATACTCTAACCAAAATTTTGCTTGCTCAACACTCAATATCAAAGCGGAAGTGAAACAAAACAGACTAAATATTTGGTATGATACTTCTTTTTGATATAACCAATAAATTAGCTGAAAAATAATGGCTAAAATAAATGAAATACCAATTAAAAATGCACTCAGCACACTGAGTAACAATATTGAAGAATACAATGACTGCTCGTTAACTATTGTAAAAACATAACCTATCGAATCAAGCTCTTTACCAACATGAAATGTCGATATTTCTCCACTCAATAAATGCAGACCATTGGTTAACCCTTGCTCAGGTATTCTAACTAATGTTGTAATAACCCCTGGAATTTCAGTGTTTTTAGACGCGCCAACTTCACCATTTTCACTGATTAATACATTATCCCAATAAAAGCTAGAGGCACCTAACATACCTATAAGTAATGAAGGATTACTGGAGAGTTTTGCAGTATCAATGTTAGCCCATGCTCTAATACAAAAGTGCTTATTTTGAGGGAGATCTTCAAAGTTAATTTTTTGCCAATTTTTATCTTGAATAGTTAGCTGATGACATTGAATTTTTTTATCAGCAGGACTGATTAATCGAATTCTTATATCAGTAAACTTATTAGCATCACGAACAACGGGAGCATGCTGCCTATTTTCATCGAAGGCAAATGAAGGAGATGTATTTACTAACGTTACAAAAATAAAAGCTAATATAACAAAACGAATAAGCATTTTTTACATCCAGTACTTGAATTAAGCGAAATTAAGCTAAATTAAATTAAGCTTTATTCTACCTTACAGCCCCTAAAGTAAAATGTTGTTAATGAAATCCATGAGCAGTTGGTGAAAATCATACGGTAATAATGATTTTAGTCGTCAAAATTATCTCCACCACTACTAACTCACTAATATTTTAGATTGAGAATTAACATGAACATTAAATTTTTAAACCTAAGCATGATTTTACTTTTGACCATAATATTTTCTGGCTGTGCGCTACCTTATATCGTTACAGATATTGTTAACGAAGTACAAGCAGGAAAACGCTTTGATGAAACTCAAAAAAATGAACTGACCACCACAGGAAATCAATACATTGAAGCGAGTGATTTAAATAATGATGATCTTATCCCTCAATTATCAACTGCCAACTTTATCGCGCCAGAGCATGCAAATAATACAGTCACTTCGTTTAAACGAATTTGGAACCATCAAGTACAAGTTAGTGCTCAAGTAGCCGTTATCTGGACTTCTTATAGGCTGCATGCAGCAGATGGGCTTTCTCAATGTGGCAAACAAGTTTTCAACCTTGAAAAAGTGAATAACACATGGAGAATAGCGCATACTAGTGTTACTCACGCTAAAGATGTATGCGACAGTTAGCACGATTATTTTAACTCTTCACTTGTCTTAAACGTTAAATTAAATAGTAAATTCGTGAGTATTTAACAACGTAATTTCTGCTATTGCTCCTTGGCTATCCTTTCTATTCTCAAGGGTGAGTTCTCCCCCTTGGTTACGGATAAGCTCGCGACTTAAAATTAAACCTATACCCGTACCTTTTTCTTTAGTGGAGTAGAAAGGCACAAATAAATTATCAGTATTTGCAATACCATGGCCTGAGTCGATAATTTGTATCGTAGTGTTTTGCTTATTTTGGTGCCAAGTCATGACCACAGCCGCTGTTGATGAGTCATCATCACATGCTTCGACAGCATTTTTAATAATGTTGATCAATGCCTGTTCGAGCTGACCGATATCGGCTTCAAAACCAATATCAATGTGCTCTTTAAAAACAAGCGTTGGAAAAAGTGCTTGTAGACGTAAATTTAAAGCGGCGATAGTTATCCTTACAACTTTTGCTGGTGCTAGTTTATTAAAAGCGCTGTAGTTTTCAACAAAGTCGAGTAGTTGTAATGAGCGCTTCTCAATAACTGCTAGAATGTTTTTTTCAAGTTGTTGTTGCTCTGGTGGTAACGGACCTGCCAGTTTCATCTCTTGTAAGGACTGAGTCATTGAGTATATCGGAGTGAGTGAATTACGTACTTCATGGTTAAGTACACGAATCAAACGTTGCCATACTTGCTTTTCGTTATCTCTAAGTTGTTGTTCAATAGAAAAGAACACCAACAACTGATAGTTACGGCCACTTCTTTTTAAAATATGTTGCGCAATTTGATACCGATTAGGGAGTTGTGACTCTGGAGCTTGTTGCCACTTGTTATCAATTAAGTTAATGCCTAAAGATGATATTTTTTTGCCCAATAAATCATGTATGGATGACTTCATTAATAAGTTAAAGTTATTGTTTGAAGAATATATTTGCTGGTGATGATCTAAAACTAAAATAGGTAATTCAAGGTCTTTAATAAATTCAAATAAAAACGATTCGTTATGCATATATTCAAAACGTTTGGCGCTGAGCTTATTACTTAATCGCAAAAAATCATCTCTTAATGTCGCTATTCTCCCGCCATGGAACCCTGCTAAATGCCAACTATTAAACTCTTCATTACCTATTGAATCTAGCTGTAAACCAACACGTTCCAGTATATCAGTGATGTATTTATAGCTGCGAGTAAACAACCAATAACCGGGTAATAAAAAAAATAATAGTAAGGTTGATGCTTCAAGTAAGTCGAGCTGTAAATCGATGATGATGTAGATACACGGGATGATTAACAGCAAGGCTGAACATATAAAAAGTGCAATAAGTTTTGTTTCAAGTGATAATTTATGGGTCACTTATTACTACCTCCTATCATTAGTTTATTGCTCCAATTTTTTAGGATCTACACCGAGCTTTTCTAAACGTCGATAAATTGCCGATTTACTTAAACCTAAATATTCACCAGCGGTAATGACATTACCTGAGAAATGCTCAATTGCACGAATAATGGTGCGCCTTTCACTTTCTTCTAAGGTCATCAAAGGTTGTGTATTATTGTCGGTATTACCATGTTCCACCAAGCCAAGTGATTGAATATCAAGGCTGTTATTATCTGACATGATCACCGCTCGCTCAATCGCATGGCTAAGCTCTCTTACGTTTCCAAGCCAAGAATGTTTTAACATCGCCGCTTGTGTTTCAGGTAGAATGCTCATGCCTTTACGACGATACTTTTGACTGTGCTTGTTCAGTAAATAACCCGCTAAAACAAGTATATCTTCAGGCCGTTCTCTCAGCGCTGGGATATGTAATTCGATGGTATTTAAGCGAAATAATAAGTCGCGTCGAAAGTTGTCTTTAGCAATTAATTGTTCTAAGTCAGCATTGGTTGCCGAAATAATACGGGCGTTGGTTTGTTGGGTTTGACTTGAGCCAACCACTTCATATTCACCTGTTTCTAATACTCTTAATATTTTCGCCTGAAGGTTATGAGGTAAAGTGCCTATTTCATCTAAAAACAAGGTGCCATTTGAAGCGATATCAAAACGCCCTAAACGGTTTTCTTTGGCGTCAGTAAAGGCGCCTTTTTTGTGGCCAAATAATTCACTTTCAAATAGAGATTCAGGAATGGCGCCCATATTGACACTGACAAAGCGCTTCTCATCACGCTCTGAGTGATCATGAATAAACTGCGCGAGTAAACTTTTTCCTGTACCGTTTTCACCCGTAATTAAAATGTTAGCACCACTAATTGCTGCACGTTTAGCTTTATCCAATAAGGCAGCCATTTGAGGTGATTGAATAAAACTATTATTTTTAGAGCAACGACTTAACTCGGCAAAACGCTCGTTTTCTTGACTAAGCTGTGCGCTATTAAGTTGTTGTTTGACAATAGAAACTAAACGAGCGTTTTTCCACGGTTTTTCAATAAAATCATTAGCACCAAGCTGCATCGTTTGTACGGCAATTTCAATACTTGCCCAACCAGTCATTACGACGGTAGGTATTTGAATACCTTTATCTTTGAGTTGTTTTAAAAAAGATAAACCTTCCTGGCCAGATGTGGTATCAAAGCTAAAATTCATATCAAGGAGAATTAAGTCAACACGTTCGGACTTCAAGAGTTCCATCGCTTGCAAAGGACTATCGGCTTCAATACATTTATAACCATGGTTGGTTAATGCAATAGACGCTGACATTCGAACATCAATTTGATCATCAACAATAAGCACTACATTCATAACATTCGTTCTTAATTTAAGTACACTTTAATTAGTAAAGCATTTAGAAGTTAGGCATTAATATTATTGTACTAATGAATTAATGCCTGTTTACTTTTTATCTAAGATTATCTTTATTCATGCCCTTATTCATTACGCAAAGCTTTTACAGGACTTTCTTTTATGATTTTTTGCATAGGCCTAAAGCTTGCTAATAGCGCTACGCCTAGCGTTAAGATTAATGCTGGCAATGCAAATTTTAAATCAAAGGTTAGCCACAGACTTAATGCCTCATAGTATTGACTAAATATAATAATGGTAATAAGTATTGCACAGCTAAGACCAATCATTAAGGGGGCAATTGCATCTTTAACTAACAATTTATAAAGACGAACTTTTTTGGCCCCTAACGCCATTCGAATACCAAATTCAAAACGTCTTAAGCCTAAGTTATAACTCAATACACCGTAAATACCGACACTGGCAAGCAATAACGTAAAGCCAGCAAGGATATAACTCAAGTATAAGGTAATGGTATCCATATACGTTATTCTACTAAGTTCATCTTCCAGTGAGCTAAACTCCCAAATATGAAAACGAGCATCTTCTTTACGCAAAATGGATAAAAACTTCTCTTGAGTAAATGTAACACCGGGTTTAGTTTCAACAATAAAATTATAGGTGTAATGTTGCTTTGCCCACCATATATGAGCGCCTTTATCTTGGTCATAAAAGTTTGGATGATTGAAATCTTCAGTAATACCTACGATTTCATTCTTGGGGCCAAAGCCATCGTATATTTTGCCTAATACATCACCACTAGGCTCTAAATGAAAAGCTAAACTTCTAGTGATCATAACCTCTTTTTTCTCTCCACGAAGTGCTGCATCGCTAAATGTACGCCCTTTTATAATTTTCAAACCGGTATGCTCAAAATAATCAGCACCAACCCAAGCTTGTGGAAAGAATGGGCTTCGATTACCTTGCATGTCGGTTAAAGTTGCACGAGTTACTCTTAATGATAAAGGGCTTGTGCCACCTGAGACCTGCTTGATATTAGTTTGCTTAGTTAAATTGGCTTGAATTTTATTATTTTTGTCAAAACGCTCAGCTATCGATAACACCTGATTTTCACCAGGAATAAAGGCTTGAACGTAATACATATTAGTTGTCTTACTTCCAACTGGGCGACTAAGAGTATCAGTGGTTTTTGATAAGGCAAGGCAAGCAAAAATAATTAAGGTTGATGCCAACGCCATTTGCACGCTGACCAAAATACGTACTGTTCTACCCGATACCTGATTGACACTGCCTTTACCACTTGATTGTAATTGTGCTCTGAGCTCTTTGAAATTAACCAGACGAGAAGTTACTAATGCAAATATATAAGCGAGAGCAATACTCAACAATAGCGCTATCATAAATAAGTTTGTATCAACAGAAATTGATTGCACTAAAGGCAGTTTTCCTGCTGCTAGATGTTTAAATAACTTAATTCCCCACGCAGATATAAATAGCGCGATAAGCATTGAGGCAATCATTAACAATAATGTTTGTGCAAGAATTGCGGTAAATAACAAACTTCGCTTGGCGCCTAATACTGCTTGTAATACTAAGTTTTTATGTTGTGCCAGTGCTCTAGAAAAGAACAAATTGCAAACATTTACTACTGCAATAAGCAACAACCCTAAAGTGCCTGCTAGTAAAAATAAACTTAAGTGGCCTTTGTCGCCCAATTCAACAATACGATAAGCTGTCACTATGGGGCTTAAATCAGTTGATGTTTTATCACTTGTTAACCATTCTGCACGTATTTCATCGATACTTCGTTTTAGATCTGTAAATATATTTTCTCTTGTCGTTCCCGTGTTAGCAGTTCCTACAAGTTTTAATTCTTTAAAAGTACTACCCCAAGAGTTATCCCATTTATTTAAGAAGCGTCGATCAGAACTAAAATGCATCCATAACTCCGACTGCCCCTCATAAAACATATAAGGCGGTTCAAAGGTGTCGGCAATAACGCCAATAATTTTGAATAAACGCTGTCCATCATTCAGTGTTTTCCCTATTACATTAGGGTCTTTATTAAAGTGTTTTTGCCAAAATTTTTCGGAAATCATCACTTCGTCAGATGCTTGCTCAAGTTTTAAATCTGGAGAAAAGTTTTGTCCTAAAATAATTGGTACATTAAAAATGTCGTAATAATCAGGTGTGGCGAAAGTAACAACAACTTTTGGCTCACCAGGTAAGTTAGTAAACATCATGTGCTCGAGACTAACAGGGGTTAACTTGTCAAAACTACTTTGAGTTTTATACCAATGCACAATAGATTTATAGCTTTGGAAGCCTGAACGAACGCCAGTAATAGTGCTGGTCTCTTGCTCAACAACATAAAGATTTTTTTCATCAAGTACGTTTAACGGTTTGAAGAAGTAGGCATTTACTAACGAAAATGTCACAAATAAAGTCGCCAAGGTCAAAGACATAGTAAGTATGACTGAGGCAACAAAACCGGGTGCACTTTTTAATGACTTATAGGCCAGAGAAAACTGACTTTTTATTCGAATTAATGCACTCATGATGATACAGCCTGCTGAGCAATACTTTCAGATGTTGAGCCAGTTGATGTAGTGTTTTCATTGACCGTTGAAAGTTCAACCACTTTGCCATCTAATAAACGTACCTGTTTATTTGCATGCCCAGCATAACGAACATCGTGAGTAACCATGCAAATGGTCGTGCCTTTTTTATTTAAGTCATTAAGCAAATCCATTACCGCATCACCATTTTTAGAGTCTAAGTTACCCGTTGGTTCATCAACTAATAATATTGTCGGTGCACCTGCTAATGCTCTAGCTATAGCGACTCGTTGCTGTTGCCCCCCTGAAAGTTGGTTAGGTTTATGCCCCTGACGATGCTCCATCTCTACCTGGGCTAATGCCTCAATAACACGCTTTTCTATTTCGGCTTTATTTAGTGCATCTTCACGATAAGTTAATGGCAAAGCGACATTATCAAAGACACTGAGTTCATCAATAAGGTTAAAAGATTGAAAAACAAAGCCAATATGCAGGTTTCTTAACTCTGCTTGTTGATCCATTGAGAGTGCATTGGTATCAACATTTTCTATGAAATAATCCCCTTGGCTGGGTGAATCTAATAAACCTAAAATTGATAATAATGTCGATTTCCCACAACCTGAAGGGCCACTTATTGATAAGTAATCGCCTCTACAAATCTCTAAGTTGATATTATTTAATGCCTGAATTTCAATCTCAGAGTTCGTATAGTGCTTAGATAAGTTTTTTAAAGAAATGATGATGCTCTTATCGCTATTGTCTGTATTCATTATGCTTCCTTAAGGGATAAATTTGTTAATTGGATTAAATGATTATTCAGCTATTAATAATTTTTGGCTGTTATGCCATTGAGCCATATCTGAAATAATAATTTTTTCCCCTGCTTGAGCACCATTAATCACTTCGATGGTATTACCTGAAAGTGTACCAAATTCAATGGGGGTCAGTAGGGCTGTTTTTTCGTCGTTGGCTAATTTAAAAATATCTTTATTTTTGAAACTAAAAGCGTCTTGTGGTTGTTCTACGTACAGTGTATTTTCAATTGTTTTTACTTGAATTTTGCCTTCAACAGTTAAGTCGGGACGGGCATTTACAGGGAGCTTGCCTAACAAATCAAGTTCAATAATCACTCGACCATCCGTTACTACAGGATCAATACGCAGCACTTTAGCTGAAATTTTTGCGCCAAAAGTGCTGATAACGGCAGACATGCCTATGGCAATTTGGTCAGCCTGATTTTGTTGTACTCTAAGCTCGGCAACTAATTGCTTTACTGAGCCGACTGTCGCTAGTTGTGTACCTGGCATAACACTTTGACCTATTTCAACCGGCAAAGTTTGTAACACCCCTTCGAGTCCAGCCCTTACAGTTAGACGGCTAAAACGGTTATTAATTGTCTTAAAGTTAAGTTCGAATTGAGTGATTAAGTCTTTACTGATCTTTAATCGCTCTTTTTGCATTTCTTTTAATTGTTCTTGGCGCAGATACTCAATTTTTAATCTTTGTTTTAGCTGACGAACATTGAGTTGTGTACGTTTAAAATCAAGCATGCTAACAATGCCTTTTTTCACTAGTTTTTGCTCTGCTTCCAATCGTAATTGTGAATTTTCCAAATCACTTTTTAATAAGGCAATTTGTGCATCTCTTTCTAATAATTGACTTTTATGAGAAATTTTTTGCTCTTTAAATTCTGCATACTGACGGGCAAGTTCTAAACGAGCATTAACAACTTCTTGCTCAAGATTAGGATCAGAGAGGGTTAGAATTATGCTGTCTTTAACAACGATTGCGCCGGGATAAAGCTGAATGCTTTCAACAATAGCTTGTGATTGGCTGGTTAATAATCGTTGATGTTTAGCCCTAAGGCGACCGTACCCATCAACTTTCACACTAAAATCGCCTTTTTTAATCGTGGCAATACGTAAAGTTTCACTTGGTATTTTGGGTTCACTCTTAAGTGAAAATAATCCCAAAATACAGATCAATACTAATGCTACAACTAAAAAGCTGATTATTAATTTCTTACTTACTTTACTTGGTGTGGTATTAAGTGTTGCGGTTAAATCCATAATATTAAAATCAATCGTTAAGCGATGATAAGTAAATAGCGAATCTTATGCCAAACCATTACCCATTGATTTTTATATGTATTTTATTAGTAGGCTCTGATTGGAATGTCAATTATTCCCTGACAAGGGAATAATTGAGCAAAAGTGGGAAATTAGTAGAGAATGTATAAACTAGAATGTTGATACCATTAACATTGAACGGCACGACTTGATTGACGCTTCAACCTCTTCTTCGCCAAGCAATAATAAGGCTCACAATAAATATCAATACACAACCAATCAGCACGCGAGATAACATTACAGGGATCATATTTTTTAGCATATAAATGTCTGGATTTCCTGTTTCCCACAACGTCCACTGCGTAGCAGTATCCGCAGCTAAAAACTTATTACCTGTTTCCAAGACAATAATGGCATTGCCATTTGATGGATTCAATCGCATGCTAGCGTTCAGTGATGGTGAGCTGCCGCCATGGCCAATAATAAAGTCGTCGTCATTATTGTGAGCAAATAACATTACCCCTAAACCCCATATGTCTATGCCTGTATTTGATGCGTGAGGTGTTCTCATTTCTTTGAGTGATAGCTGAGAAAGAATAGGATTTGAGCTAGACTCTTGTACTTGAACGGGTAAATGTAGCCTAACCAATTTATGCAAATCATTCGCGCTACTATATAAGCCAGTTGCCGCTAATGAGGTATAAAATGGATATGCTCTAACTTCGCCGTTTTCATCAAAGTATTGCGCTAAATTTTCAACATTATCGTGTCTATAGCTAGTACTATTCATACCTAATGGGGTAAAAACAGCTTCTGTCATATAGTCTTCAAAAGACATGCCTGATACTTCTTCAACAATCAGTTGTAGCAAATTATAACTTCCCCCCGAATATTGAAACTTGCTGCCCGGTTGTATACCAACCATCACTCTGCCATCAGCACCTTCATCGCCATCAAGAGCTCTAGTTAAATGATCCGTTAACGGCTGAACCTGTCCACGAGTTGCAAAACCATTATGTCCTAAACCATCCGTTATTCCTGCGGTATGACTTAGTAAGCGCCTAATAGTTACGCCGCTGTTATCAAACTGACTTTTTGGTAATTGCCAGCGTGTTAAATATACCGAAACTGGTTTATCTAAGTCTAACCGACCTTGCTCAACAAGCGTCATAATCCCCATTGCTGCAACCCACTTCCCTAATGAAGAAACACCAAAAATGCTATCTCTGTTTACACTTTCTCCTTTTGAAAGTGTGTACTCATCGATTATGTTACCATTTTCAATAAGGAGCATGACGACATTCCCCTTTAATGTGTCATGGATAGATTTTTTAGTTTTTTCCATAAAGACGCTGTTATTTTTTAACGGCGCAATTGCGTGACTAAACCAACCTTGCTTAGTACTGACTACATTAACTACTAACCAAAAAACCATAACCGCCAATGTAAAGGCGAACCATTTAAAAAACTTCATCG
>Ga0105355_10000109_pt1 | contig 66759 bp, 47 predicted proteins | sample GOMGulsemesocosm_2_FD_83508 | JGI IMG/M metagenome (GOLD analysis project Ga0105355, IMG submission 83508) | Methane-oxidizing microbial communities from mesocosms in the Gulf of Mexico - GOM9C Gulf of Mexico | ecosystem: Environmental > Aquatic > Marine > Cold seeps | place: Gulf of Mexico...
AACTGCGAAACTCATTTATATCGCCGAATAGTAACAAATGGTCATAGTTGTTGATACCGCTTGCATCCTCATTAAAGCAATATCAGATTCTAGATTTTCAATGCCTAACTCGCTTTCGCGCAATAGTGAGATAGCCATTATTCCCAGTGGGGATGTGGCTTATTTGCTTTGTAATACATTTTCTAATGCCACAATGCGGCTTGAGCGTGACGATACCATTTTTAAAAAGTTAACCAAGTTCACACTCATTGCTCCCTCAGTTAATTGGTGCTAAATTGCTAATTAAACGTTTGTGGCATTAAACTCATTGAATTTAAATTATATTTTTGTGAGGACACCATAATTATGTTAATTTTAAAACAACGCTAGACAGCAGATTATCGCGCAGTTTTGCAATGTAATAAGCTGTTAGGTTTTTAGGGGGCTTAAGTGGCACATGAAAGGACAGCAAAAAAATTAGATATTAATCTGATACATTTACCTTTAGCTATTGGAAGCAATAAAAAAGAATGGAGAAGCCCCCTTACGGGTAACTTCGTAACAGTTGAAAAAGGAGTTTTAGATTACTATCGAAATGATGGTTGGCGAGGGTATTCCGGTGAAGGAGGGTTAATTCTTAACCTCATAAAGTCGATGTCATTTCCAGCTCTCCATATGCGTCACAGATCAACTTATATCGAAGGATTATATGCTCAAAATTCTCCGTTTAATGAAGACCGTTTTGAAATTGATTTGCTGCTAAGAAACGTGAAATGTGCGACAGAAGAACAGGTAAGAAGCAATTTTGAAGTTATGGTTTCTAAAGAATCATTTACGACAAATTATGGTTTGGCATCCAGTACCAGTTGCATATCAATGCTGGATTTCTTCCCGGATCTTGAGCTGTACATGTTTTTAGAACTATTCAAGGCGTTAGGTTGTGAGAAAATATTTCAAATAGCCGAGATATTTTCAGAAGACCCTTATAAATATAGGAAAGGGTGGCCAGACTTAACTATATGGAAAAATGGAAAAGTTAAATTTCTTGAAGTAAAATCTCCTGGCGATAGACTGCACAGCAGCCAGAAGACAATAATCGCGTCATTAATAAAGCCACTAATGCTTGATTATTCTTTAGTAGATGTAACTGTAGAAAACTAATAAGCATATCAAATCAGACGGTCAAAGCTGCTTATACGAGCGTTAATAAAGGACTAGCAATGGAGAAAATACCACCATATGAAGGGAAGCCTACCGTTTACCTTGATCAAAATATTCTCGATTTTTTTACGAAAAGAGGATTGGGTAAATTTGGTCAAATTCTCATAAATGATTATCAAGTAGTTTATTCTGATGAAACTCTTAAAGAAATTATGCGCTCAAAAGGCTTTGAAGCAACCTTTCTTAATGTGCTTAAAGATCTTAACGCATACCATTTAAAACTAATTGTTGAGCAACCTAATTTTACGATCACAGATAATGCTTCTGTAAGTGATCGAGATCCTTATGAAGTATATAAAGAGTATTGCGATAATGTTGACAATGGGGACAAAACTGAACATGCAATGCAGCAATGGTTATTTAAATTCTCTGGAGGAAGAAAAGGTGACAGTATTGCTGATATCCACAATGAACAAATCTCAGCATTCTCAGAGTTAATGGATTCAATAATAGATAATTCTGATGAGTTGCCACTAGAAGTTCAAACTCTACTGGCAAATTCTACTCAGGAAATGACCTCACAATATAAGACTACATTAGAAAAAATTGAAAGTATGATGCTTAAGAACATTGAAGATGACAAAAACTGGGATGGTATAAAAGAATTTCGCTCAAAAGTAGGGATTGGTCCTAAGCAACTAAATAATATTGAACCACCTAATGTAATTGTTAAAATCTGGGAACAATTAAGAACATTGCCAACTTATCAAGTAACTTTGGATGTGGAAGATTTATTTCAATTAAAGAAAAATCCTATTAACCCCGAAAAGCCGTATTTCAATCACCAAAAAGTGACAGGTATTTATAATATGCTAAATACTTTCGGGTACTATCCTGACTCAAAAATGCATAAAGAGAGAAGATTCACTGCTGCTATTAGTGATAATAGTCATGCTTCTATTGCTTCGTTTTGTCAAATACTGTTATCTAATGATGAACATTTTATTAAAAAAGTTAATGCTGCATATGAATATCTTAAAATACCAACATTAGCCCAGCATGTAGTGTTTAATGATCAATAACTAACTGTTATATGATATAAAAATCAGTTTAATTTAACGGGGCGTTAGCTCGAAGGGATTTTATGTGGAATAGTATAGTTAATAAGCCTATTTTGGTTGGATCGATTTACATAACATCAATCCCAATATTTGGACTATTTTACTACTTTAATCCTAGCTTTTGGGAAGACCCATTAACTTATGTCCAAAGCATCTATTTTAGCGTTGTTACAATCACGACTCTTGGCTATGGTGATATTACTCCACAAACAGAGATGGCAAGAGTACTGACAGCAATTGAATCCATCGTCGGTATTATTTTAATTGGACTTTTTCTAAATGCAGTAGCGCGTGCTTCAGATATTCGTAGAGAAGAGAGGCACAATCAAGCTGCAAAACGTCATTTGTTAGCCCAATATAAAGAGTGGCGTGAAGATTTACTCCATGCATGTCTGCGTGCAGCAGAAAGTAGTTATTCTGTAGAATATGATCTAGAAAAAAAATTAGTCGATTTTAAAGAGTTTAAATGGTACTTCTCAGGAGATAACCGAGACCGCTGGTCTAAAGTACTCGGTGGGATGCAGGATGATGAAACTATCATTGCGGACATCATAGTCCTTAGTGAATTATTCTCGCAACAGATTAATAATGCCTTAGGTAAAATCAATACAGATAACACAAAATCGTTAGGCATACTGACTCGAGTCTCACAGGAAGCATTCAAGAGAAGAAATTTAGAGGTTTTCTCCGTAGATCCTGTTAAGTACATTGGGCAGTATGTATATGAAATACTTTGTATGTGGAATACAGTTGATGGTGCGATGAAAGAGGACTTCATTGAAAGTGCAATTAAAAACCTGTAACCCTCACAAAATCGAGCTAACAAGTGACTATGGTGTGAATTATCACCATTTCCCATACAAAACCTAATCCATAAACCACCATTGGCACAATAAATCCTATCTCACTTTGTGCCCCATTACGAGTTATCGAGAGATAAGAACGTAATTTATTGTCTCCAATGTTTAACACCGCAGTTGCGCAAGCACGGCGGTGATCATATCACCGCCGTGCTTGGCATACTTTTTACTGCGCGTAGTTATTACAGCTCAAAGTCACGGGTGTAGCGTAAACCAAATTCGCTGCGATCGTTACTTCTAACGATGCCAACAAAACCAGCTTGTTGTAGACGACCCTGATCGTACACTTCGTTAAACACGTTCTCACCGTATAAGCTTAGTGACCATAAGCCACTTTCTGGCTGGTACTTAACATTAAATCCAGCCAGATCGCGAGCCGCAATTTCTTCGGTTGGGTTGTTCGCCGATTGACCCTGCATGCTGCCACGGTATGAGTAATCACCGTTAAAGGCCAGTGTTGCGCCGCTTTGCAAGTCGATGAAGTAAGATGCCGCTATTGTGGCAGTCCACTTTGGTGTTAGTGCTGGGGTAGCGCCCAATTGAATGCCGGTAACACCTGCATCAAGATGGGTAATTTCCGCATCTAAATAACCAACCGCGGTGCGGATCTCAAAGTCGTCGGTGACATTAATGGTGCTTTCGATCTCAATGCCCTTAGCCACAGAAGTACCAGCGTTTTCGATGATGGTAACAAAACCACCGCCAGCGGTTGAATCGTTAAACGGCAGGGCTAGATCGTTGTATTTGGTGTAGAAAACAGCGGTCATTAAAGAGACATTATCTAACACTTGGCCTTTAAAGCCCACTTCGTAGTTAATTGCAGTTGTTTCATCAAAGGCAACAAACTGCGCCGCGCCGCCAAATGGACGCGGCGGGAAGCCGCCTGTTTGATAACCTTTTTGAATTTGAGCATACAGGTTATGGCCATTGTCTAGCTGATATGAGGCGTTAACATCCCAGGTTACTTCATCAAAATCTGCTTCTACGAACTTACGATCGCCAAAGCTTGGGAACATCGCGTTGGCTTTTTTGGTATCGTTTGAATAACGCAGTCCACCGCCGATATCTACTTTAGCGCTAAGGCTATAAGAGATATTGAAATACGCCGCATAAGCATCGGTAACTTGGTTTAAGTCAAAGAAGCCATAGTCGCCAAATGAAGGCTGACCATTTTCTAGTTCGCCGTTCGGCGTATTCCATGGGCTAAACACCCAAGGACCAGACTGAGTGAAGCCGTCTTCGTTGAAGTAGTATAAACCCGACACGAAATCCATATTGTCAAAGGTGGCGTTTAACTGCACTTCAAATGAGGTTTGGTCAGCGCCGCCAACTTCGGGGAATTCTGATAAATGTAGTGGTGATGCGTCATCATCTAAGCCGCCTTCATAATCAGAGGTACGGTAGCTTGCGATAAATTTAGCCGTGTAAATGGCGTTGATTTCCCAATCGGCGGTGATCGATGCACCCCAACCAGCCGCAGCCGTAGACTCAATGCCTGGTACTGTGGTGCCTAAATCATCTGGGTTGCTTGGGATGAGATCTGGATTGAGTAATGGGAAGTCACCGTTGAACGGGTCATTTGGATCAAGCGGCGTGGTAAACTCGATGGTATACGGGCTCTGCCCTGACTCATTGTCAACGCCATCAAAAGAAAACAGCATTGAGAAGTCTTCGCTTGCTTGCCATTTCGCCGATAGACGGGCGCTAAATTCGCTTTCTTGACCAATCTCTTGCTCAGGGTTTTCTAAATTAACCGCAACGCCGACGCCGTCACGCTCTTTGTAAGAGGCGCTCGCAGAGACACTCCAGTCATCGCTTAACTCGTTGTTGTAGTAGGCCGTGCCTTGAACTCGGCCACGTGAACCTGCTTTAAGACTTAGGTTTAATACGTTCTCATCGCCTGGTTTCTTGGTAATGATATTGATTGCGCCGCCCAGTGTGTTACGACCATACAAGGTGCCTTGTGGTCCGCGCAACACTTCAACACTTTGAATGTTTGGCAGTGACAGGTTCGCGCCCATCTGACGGCCAAGGTAAACACCGTCGATGTAAACGCCAACACCAGGATCGGTGGTAATGATGTGATCTTGCAAGCCTATGCCACGAATAAATACCGACGCATGAGCAGTATTGCCCGCGCCAAAGCGACTTATATTTAAATTAGGTACGTATTTACCGATATCATCGAGGTTGCCGATGTTATTGTTGTCTAATAAATCACTGCTCAATACGGTTAGTGCAGTTGGCGTTTCCATCAGACTTTCTGAACGCTTACGCGCCGTTACCATGATGCGTTCAACATCGTTATTTTTACTAGCCGCTTCCTGCGATTCCTGTGCGATTACATGAGTGCTGGTGACAGCAGACATCGCGATAGCAAGCAGGGATAATTTAGTGCTGTGGTGCATAGTAGGAGATTTACTCGAGAAATTCATTGCGGTTACCAAAAATTTTAATAAAGGAATGTCTTTGCTCACATCGGGAAGAAAATAGGCTTCTCAGAACGCGGCGGGGCATACTAACATCGAAATATATTAGCAAAAGGTCTAAGATTATTTAGCGTGATGGAGATCTCGTTTTAGTGCCCGCTTAGGGTTTGTTAGCCTATTTTTTGAATGGCTAATTGGTATTTTGATGGCGAGCTGCCAGTCCAGCGGATAAAAGCTCGGGTAAACGATGAAACCTCTTTAAAGCCGCAGCGCTGGGCGATATGCTCCATCGATTTATCGGTGTTTTCAATGTAAAAAAATGCCTTTTCCTGCCTGATGTTGTCCTTAAGTGTTTGATAAGTTACACACTCGCGGTCGAGCTTGCGTTGCAGTGTGCGCACCGACATATTGAGGGTGGTTGCCACTGCGCTCAGTGAGGGCAATTGATGTTGGCTAAGCACCAAAATATCTTTAACCTGACGAATAATGCCATAGGTATCGAGCGCGTAACTGATCAATCCCAGCGGCACATCGAGATGTTGTTTTAATTCTTGATAATTACAGTGTATCGGTAATTTTAGCCATTCTTGCTTGATGCTAATGGAAAACTCACATTGATCAAACTTAAGGTCGCGCTGAAATAAGAATTGAAAATCACTAAAATTTGGTGGTCGTGGTTCGCTAAATGAAATGTTCTCCAGCAGCACTTCTTTTTGTGTTAGCAGCGATAGCAAATGGTAAAATAAGCCCATCTGGATGATCGTAATAATGCTATAAAAAGAGGGCTGGGTGACCGACGCTAAGAAACGCCACGTCACGACGCCTTGATGATGTCTTACCTGAAGTGATATCGGCGCTTGTGAGATCCGAAGGACAGAATTAATACTTTTAAGTGCTTGATTTAGCGTTTTGTCGTGTTGGGCCAGTTTAATCATTAAACGTACGGTGCCCCGTGGCATCTTGGTGGTGCCGATGCCTAGAAACTCATCGTCGGTGTGTTCTAACACCAGTTGATAGGCGGCGATAACCAGTTCGCGCGAGGTGGTACGCTCGGTGTCGGTGATGGTCTTTTGATCGATGCTTAATCGTTGGCAAAACTGCTGCGTGCTAATGCCATGGTGCTGAGCAATAAGAAACAATGAGTGAAGGAAACTCTTTGGTTGCGCCAAACGAACAGTCATTTTATACCCTCAGGTTTATCTTTTTATGCCATTGTTATTTTGGATTGTCACTTTATGGCATTTTAAGTAGAGGTGCAAGCTGCTAAATTTTGGTTAACGTAAATAAAGGTGGAGTGATTAAGTCCTATGTTAAGCAAAGAAATAATTGGCCAGCGATTTGCACAAACTAGCGCCGAGGTCGAAGCAGGCCGGCTGCGCTTCTTTGCCAAGTCTATTGGTGAAACTGATCCAATCTATACCGATGTTCAGGCAGCCCTCACCGCGGGGTATATTAATCTGCCGTGTCCGCCGACTTTTTTGTTTTGTCTTAAGATGGACCAACCCAATCCTTTTGCTCGTTGGCAGGATCTGGGGATAGATTTATCGATGATTCTTCATGCTAATCAAAAGTTTACTTATCACCAGCCTGCGGTTGCCGGCGATCGCTTAACCTTTAGCGGTGTGATAAGTGATTATTATGTGAAGAAAAACGGTGCCTTGGAATTTATCGTCGAGCAAACTAAGGTGGTTAATCAGCGGGACGAACATGTCGCCGATCTTAGTGTCACACTCGTAGTTAGACATCCTAAGGAGCGCTCATGATCACCTTCGAACAGGTCAACATCGGTGATGAATTACCGATAATGCAAAGTGAAAAAATATCGCGCACCACGTTAGCGTTGTATGCTGGCGCTTCCGGCGATCACAATCCAATTCATATCGATATTGATGTAGCCAAGGCAGCAGGCATGGATGATGTGTTTGCCCAAGGCATGTTATCGATGGCTTATTTGGGTCGCTTAATCACAGCATGGGTGCCACAGCAGAGTATTCGTGAGTTCGAGGTGCGCTTTAGTGCGATCACCCAATTGCAGGCGAAAATTACCTGTAGCGCCGTGGTCACCGATAAATATCAGCATAACAACAAAAATTTAATTTGCATCGATGTCATCGCCCAAGATCAATGTGGCGAAATTAAACTCTCGGGCAAAGCCATCATCGAGCTCAATAATCATAAAGAGAATAATAATGAGTCATAAATTACAAGATAAAGTCGCCTTAATCACAGGCTCTGGCCGCGGTATTGGCAGGGCGTTAGCCTTAAAATTAGCGGGTGAAGGTGCCCGAGTGGTGATCAACGATCTCGACAGCGAACCAGCCTTAGCAGTGGTTAAAGAAATTGAAGGGATGGGCGGTCAAGCGATAGCGGTGATTGGCAGTGTGACAGCAGCAGGTTTTGCCGAGCGCTTTGTTGGCGCGGCCGTAGAAGCGTATGGCACACCGGATATTCTGGTCAATAACGCCGGCTATACCTGGGACGCGCTTATTCATAAGGCGCAGGACGAACAATTTGACGCGATGTATGAGATACATCTAAAAGCGCCTTTCCAGCTCAACCGTGCCTTTGTTAATGCCACACGCGATATCGCAAAACAAGAAGCAGAACAGGGCATCGAGAACTTTCGAAAAATCGTCAATATCTCGTCAATTGCCGGTATTTGTGGCAACGTTGGCCAAACCAATTACTCGGCGATGAAAGCCGGTCTTACTGGGATGACCAAGACCCTAGCCAAGGAACTTGGACGGATTAAGATCAACGTTAACTGTGTTGGGTTTGGGGTGATCGATACTCGCCTGACCGAGGCGACTAACGAGAAGAAAACCATCATGGTGGAAGGGCGTGAAATAGGCATTGGTATTCCAGAAAAAGTCCATCAAGGATTTTCTGCGGCGATCCCTTTAGGGCGCAGCGGCACCGCGGTTGAAGCGGCAGACAGTATCTATCTGTTTTGTATTCCCGAATCAAACTATATCTCTGGTCAGGTTATCTTGGTCGGCGGTGGTCTTAGCCTTTAATCACTGGAGCTTAACATGTTAGATTTTCACTGTAGCTGGATAAACCAAGATCTGCGCGCGTTTGCACAGAGTATTAATAAGTTTATCGACCAAGAAATTGAGCCCCATTATGAGCAGTGGGAAAAGGACGCGTGGATGCCACGTGAAATATGGAACAAATTAGGCGAAGCAGGGCTGTTGTGTGTGGACTTGCCTGAAAAATACGGTGGTTGTGATGTCGACTTTACTTTTACCGCACTAATCACCGATATCTTTGCCCGCCGTGGTTTTGGCTCTATCACTGCTGGGTGCATCGCGGTGCACTCAAGCATTGTAGCCCACTACGTGTACAACATGGGCAGCGAGGCACAAAAGCAAGCTTATTTGCCTAAGATGGCCAGCGGTGAATGTGTTGGGGCTATCGGCATGACGGAACCTGGCGTGGGCAGTGATTTAGCCAAGCTAAAGACCTCGGCCAAGAAAGTCGAAGGTGGTTATGTGATCAATGGCTCTAAAACCTTTATCTCCAATGGTCAGCAGTGTGACATGGTGGTGCTGGCGTGTTCCACCGATCCAAGTGCGGGTGCACGCGGTGTGTCGCTATTTATTGTTGATACCGATATTAAAGGATTTCAGCGAGGCCAAAAACTAAGCAAGTTAGGGCTGCACAGCCAAGATACCTCCGAGATGTTTTTTGACGATATGTTTGTACCTGACGATGCCTTACTCGGCCCATTAGGCGGCGGTTTTATCGCGATGATGCAAGAATTGCCACGGGAACGCTTGATGCTGGCGATTGGCGCGCAAGCCTCTAGTGAAGGTATGCTCGATATCACTATCGACTACACCAAAGATCGCGGCGCGTTCGGTCAAAAGATTGCAGACTTTCAAAATACCCGTTTTGTGTTGGCAGACCTTGCCACCAAGGTTCGGGTGCAAAAGGCCTTTGTCGATCAGTGTGTCGGTCTGCTGGCCGATAAAAAACTCGATACCGCGACCGCCTCGATGGCCAAACTGCATAGCTCAGAGCTACAAGGGCAAGTTGCCGATGCCTGCCTCCAATTTTTTGGTGGATACGGTTACATGACCGAATATCGAATCGCGCGGGAGTTTGTCGATGCACGGGTACAGCGAATTTACGGCGGCACCTCTGAAATCATGAAAGAAATTATCAGCCGCGAAATATTAAAATAATGAGGAAATAGACCATGACTAAAGTGATCGTTGCCGGCGTCGGCATGACCAAATTTTGTAAACCAGGCACCCAACAGCCTTATCGCGTGATGGCCAGCGACGCGATTAGAATCGCGTTAAAGGACGCAGGTATTGACGCAAAGGCGATAGGGCAAGCCTATGGCGCCTATATATATGGCGATAGCACCTGTGCCCAGCATGCCTTTTACGATGTGATTCAATCGGGTATCCCCATTGTTAACGTTAATAATAACTGTTCGAGCGGCTCAACGGCCTTGTTCTTGGCGCGTATGGCGGTATTGTCTGGTGAAGTAGACTGCGCCCTGGCCTTTGGCTTTGAAGAGATGCAACCGGGCGCGCTAGGCTCCCACTGGGACGATAGAGAGAGCCCGTTCGATCGCGCCGTGCCAACGCTTGAGAAATTTAACGCGCCGGCTGGGCCATTAGCCCTGCAAGCGTTTGGCGCTGCGGGCCGTCACTACATGAATAGCTATGACGTTGAGGCCGATATTTTTGCCAAGGTCTCGGCAAAGTCACGTGGCCATGCGCTGAATAATCCCTACTCGCTATTTACTAAACCAATGACATGGCAAGATGTGATGAATGACAAAGTGGTCTATGACGGCTACCTAACACGTACCATGTGTTGTCCACCCACTTGTGGCGCTGCTGCCACCATTATTTGCAGTGAAGCATTTGCTAAACGCCATGGCATTAATACTGGGGTGAAGATCTTGGCGCAGTCGATGGCCACTGATACCGAAAAATCATGGCAAGATCCTATCTATGCGGTCGGTAAAGGCATGACAGAAATGGCGGCTAAAAGCGTCTATGAAAAATCTGGCTTTGGGCCAGAAGATATCGACGTGGTTGAATTACACGACTGCTTTACCACCAACGAGGTCTTAACTTACGAAGGCCTTGGCCTATGTCCCGAGGGCGGCGCGGCTAAGTTTATTGCCGATGGCGACAATACCTATGGCGGCAAGTTTGTGGTGGGGCCTTCAGGCGGCTTAATGTCAAAGGGTCACCCGATTGGTGCTACTGGCCTTGCGCAATGCACCGAACTGACCTGGCATCTTCGCAACCAAGCGGGTAAACGACAAGTCGAGGGGGCTAAGTTAGCCTTGCAACACAATGTCGGCCTAGGCGGCGCTGTTGTGGTGACGCTATACGGTAACTAAGCATTAGCCCCTTGATTGGGGCTTATTTTTTTAAAGTCAAAATTGAACTATACTAGAGGCTGCTCTTGGTTATTAGGGGTGTGAGCTATGTTCAAGTTATTACTTTTTTTGTTGATGCTAGGGAATGGCTACGTTGTTTTTGCAAACAGTGTACAAAATACGCTGGTCATCTATGTCGATGGTTTCGCCGCTATTCCAAAATATAGCGAGCAAGAGTTATCCAGCATTGGCGCAAGGTCGGCCAAATTGTTGCTCGATAACCTACCAATGACTATCGATTACCGTTATGCGAGCATCAAAAAATCGCGGCAGATGTTAGCCAGCGGCGAAGAGGCTTGCATCTTAAACCGGATAAAAACCAAAGAACGTGCAAAACACTATCTGTTTAGTAAGCCAATCAATCTCTATTACAGTCCTAAGTTATATCACCTTAAAGAGCAGGATTATGACTTAGCCAGCCTAACCAAGAACAGTGGCAGACTTGCATTGAGCGATGTATTTCGTAACAACCCCAATGCCTTGATGTTGCTCACCGGTAATGTCTCTCACGGAAAAAAACTCGATAGTGTACTGTCGACCATACCCAAACATAATAAAAAATCGCTTTCATACCACCGTGTCTATCAAAAAATAATCTACATGCTAAAGCATAAAAAGGCTGATTTCGTTCTGAGCTATCCACAGGTTATTGCGCGAAAAGAGTTTGCACAGCTCGATTTCGTTGGTCATAACATTCAAGGAATAGCGCCTTATGTTTTGGGTCGTATCATGTGCCAAAAAAGCGCTGATATGGTGGGGGGTATGGCGATTATCAACCAGACGTTAGATGAGCTATATCATTCTAATGCGTTATTTGACGTGCATGTAGACAGGTTGCATCCGGGCGACGTCGCGCAATTTAAACGTGATTATCGAGAGGCATTTAAATGATTCAAGCAGTGAAAAGTATTTGCATACTGGTGTAAATGAAATGGCTAGTAAGGGATTATCATGGCATCATTACACATTAAATGATGCAGCATGCTGTGTTCTCACGCTTTTTAACCAAAGAATATACCCTGATGAAAAAAATTGCAGTTGTTACCGGTGGCTCCAAAGGCATTGGCCTAGCGATTGTCCAAAAATTTTTGGCCAATGATTATCACGTTTTTAACCTCGACCTTAGTGCTGGGCCAGTCGGCCAATTCATCGCCTGTGATGTTAGCATTATGTCGCAGGTTAGCGATGCGATGAGCGCTATCATTAAGCAAGAGCAGCGCATCGACGTGTTAATTTGCAATGCTGGCGTGCATCACTCTGCTACTATCGAGCAAACCAGCGAGCAACAGTTAGATCGAATTTTTGCCATTAATGTCAAAGGGGCCTTTGCCGCGATTCAAGGGGTATTGCCGGTGATGAAACAGGCCAAAAACGGGGCCATTGTTATAATCGCCTCCGATCAGGCGATTATCGCTAAAACCGGATCGTTTGCCTACAACCTGTCAAAACATGCGCTGGCATCGATGGCTAAGACCACCGCTCTCGATTATGCGCAGTATAACATTAGGGTTAACGCGCTTTGTCCTGGCACCATAGAAACGCCGTTGTATCACGGCGCCATTGACCAATACTGCGCCAAATCAGGTGCCGACAAACAGGCGGTGCATCGTGAAGAAGCAGACTTACAACCCCTTGGTCGCCTTGGTCAACCGGAAGAGGTGGCCAATTACGCCTATTTTCTAGCGAGTGAGCAAGCGAGTTTTGTCACCGGCGCATTGCAGGTGATTGATGGCGGATATACCACTGGCTAATGTGAAAGGGCTAATCGATGAAAATTATTGATCCTCATGTTCATCTCTTTGATCTTGCACTGGGTCAGTACCAGTGGCTAAGGGCGAGTAACCCACCGGAGTGGCCGGACAAAGGGCTTATTTGTCGTGACTTTTCACAGAGTGATTTAGCGCTTGGTCGCGCCGATGAATTGGCTGGTTTTATCCATATCGAGGCGGGTTTTGACAACCATCAGCCATGGCGTGAGATTGCGTGGCTTGAGGATAACGTGCAGCTGCCGTTTCGCGCCATTGGCGGGGTACAACTTAGTGATGATCCTGTTCGTTTCACCCAAGGCATCGAAAAATTAGCACGCTTTACCAGCGTGGTTGGGGTGCGAGACATTCTTGAAGATAGTGCGTTGGCGGTGCTTAGCAGCGCCAACGCGCGGATTAATCTGCAACACTTAGCAAACGCGCAATTAATTTTTGAGACTCAATTAAACCCGCTAGACAGCGCTGCAATCAAGCAGCTAGTTTTGCTGGCTAATGAGATTGAGCATTTAACTATTATCATCAACCACGCAAACTTTCCACCAATGGACTCACCTGCATTTGAGCTGTGGCAAGGAAATATTAACCGCTTAGCACAGTGCGAACGGATTATAATTAAGGCGTCGGGTTGGGAAATGGTTAGTCGCGAATATGACGCGCAATACGTGGCGCGGGTGGTAAACATTCTGGTTACCCAGTTTGGTTTGACCCGAGTGATGTTGGCCAGTAATTTTCCACTGTGTTTGTTTAGTCAACAATACGCTAGTTTGTGGCAGATGTATCAAGCAATGGGTTTGGATGAGGGGGTGTTACAACACCTTGTGCATGATAATGCGAAACGGGTTTATCGTTTAAACGACAAACCCGCTTAGCCTTTACTATTTAATCACGATACGCGGTGAGCGCATCACAATCTCATCGTTTAATTCGATACCGATACCCGGCGCTTCCGAGACCTTAAACTTGCCATTAACCGGCTGTGGATCTTGAATACACAACTCTCTGTTCCATGCTTTTATCGCATAGGTGTGATGCTCATGAATAAGAAAGTTAGGAATTGCCGTCTCAAGATGTAACGAAGCAGCAGTGGCCACAGGGCCGCCGCAGACATGCGCTTGAATACGAATATCGAAGATATCGGCATAGTCACAAACCTTCTTCGTTTCAGTAAAACCGCCACACAGCCCGATATCAGGCTGCAACACATCAATGCTTTGATCTTCGAAATAAGGACGTACCGCCCAGCGATTATATAAACGCTCACCACCGGCAATCGGTACCTTCACCTTATCGGCGACCTTGCTGTGTAATGAATGGTTCAGGTAATTAACTGGCTCCTCATAGAACATGCAATCGAACTCTTGTGCAATCTCACCCAGTTGTATCGCGGTGGTCACGCCGGGTAGGCTATGACATTCAAAGATAATATCCACTTCGTCGCCAACGGCTTCACGAATGGCCTGCATTCTGGCGCGGTAAAGCTTCATTTCTGCGCGCGAGATTATCTTGGTGCGCTCATAATAGGTATTACCATCCTTATCGTACATGATGGGATCGACCTTAACCGCGTCATAACCCTCTGCCACAGCCTTTAAGGCAGCTTCTGCATATTCTTCGGGTTGTGACAGCGCCTTAAACTCACTATCCCAATCAAACTGGAGCTGCGATGCATAGGTGCGTAGCTCATCGTTGACCTTACCGCCAAGCAATTGGTAAACAGGGACATTTAATGCCTTGCCCTTGATATCCCACAACGCTGTGTCGATAGCACTCATGGCCGCGTAGATCACCGGACCGCCACCTAAGCCCCAAAAGCTTTCACGCAGCATGCGCGACCACAGTTTTTCGGTCTGAAAAGGGTCATGTCCAATCAAGAAGGCCTCGGCCATCTCTTTAATCATATGTGCGGCGGCGCTATGACCTAGATCGTAAGCCAAGCCTGCTTCGCCGACACCACTAATACCTTCATCGGTATGAACACGCACAAAAACAGGGTTCCAGCCCTTGCGATCGGGACACTCGATATCAAAAACTTCTACCGATATTACTTTCATTAAAACGCTCCGCTATATTCAAATTTGTTAAATGGTACAATTAAGTCATAAAATTAGGGTTAATTCGATAGGCTTTTCGTAGCATCGCCGGCCAGCTTAACTGACCGCCTGTAGAGCCACTATGCACCACATTAGCTTGCTGGTAAATATTGTCTTGAATGGTCTGCGCCACCAGTTGAGCCGGTTGACCACTCGACTGAATTAACAGCTGCACTTCACAGGCACGTTGCAAATCATACATCCGCATAAATGCGTCACCAACGGTCGGGCCAACCGTTAGTCCCCCGTGATTGATTAATAACAGGTGATTCTTGTCGCCAAGATCTCGCTCCAGTCGTTTTCGCTCGTGGTCATCCACCGCCAAACCTTCATAGGGATGGTAGCCAAGTGAGGCAAGCGAGAACATTGAATATTGACTATAAGCTAACAAACCAGCTTTTTGGGTAGCAACAGCGATGGTTTCGTTGGTGTGTAGGTGGATAACGCAATGGGCATCGGGGCGAACATTGTGCACCGTACTATGAATGGTGAAACCTGCCGGATTAATACTAAATGGGCTATCGCCGATTATCTCGCCTTTAAGGTTTACCTTGACCAAGTTTGATGCGGTGACCTCATCAAAGGTTAAGCCAAACGCATTGACAAGATAGTCTTGTGTGCCCGGCACTTTGGCCGACAAATGCGTATAGATTAAATCGCCCCAACCAAAGTGTTCAACCAATTGGTAGCAAGCGGCCAAATCAACGCGGGTTTGCCACTCGTCGTCGCTGACCTTGCCTTTTAAATCTAATACGGGTAATTGTTGCAACATGGTGATGTTCCATTTTCTAATAAGCGTTGTTAAACAGGCGATTGCCAATTTAATATGATGCTAGAATAAACGCCGCAGGGCTATTTCGCAAGAACTGCTCAGAATATCTTAGTCTCTTATTTATCATCAGCTACAATGTATAGATGGACCAATCGCTCTGTTTGTTGCAGCGGCGCTGTCTAATTTTCTCAGAAATTACGGGAATGTCGCCATGTTAAAAAAGACCGTACTGTTGATGCTACTGTGCTGCATGGTATCAATGAGGGTATCTTGTGGCCAACTCAACGCGGCGACACCCTTGGTGTTTAGCGAGAGTAATGACAGCACATCACGCGTAGAGACTAATGTGCTTAAGACGGTTAGCTGTGTGTTCAAGGGGCTTAATCAGCAAGTTTCAATGGTTAACTATCCAGTAAAACGAGCAAAAAGAGAGCTAGCGCGTCACCGTATTGACCTTATTTTTCCTGTTGGCCAAGCGCAATCGTCAGTGGGGGAGTTATCTGCCGCCATTAGTATCGAAAAATGGTATTGGCTGACCAACTTTCAGTCTCATGGTTTTAAAGATGAGCTGATCGGAAAACGAGTCGGAGTTGTTGCGGCAAGTGCCGCGCATCTATGGGTGTTAGAGCAACAATTACCAGTCACCACAAAAGTCAAAAGCATCAAACAACTGCTTAATATGTTCCTCGCGGGCAGGGTAGATGCTGTTGTCGTCGATCGCAATCATCTGTCTAAACATTCGAATCTTTACCGTACGATTACCGCAAAGCCCCATTTCTGGAATTTTATTAAATTTGAGCCTAAGTTTGTGGAATTTTCGTCAAAAACATTGCAAAGGCAGCCGAACTTACTGACTCTGTTTAATCAGCATATCGAAGGTTGTGATCCCTCAAGTATTAATCTATTAGCCAATGAAAAATCACGGCTTGAAGATTATCTGCAACCAGCACTACACAGCATCACCAAGTATCTACTCGATGTCGAGCATCTACCAAGTCTTGCCACTCAATTTGAAACTAGCACGGTAGAAGCATCGTGGCAGCAACAATTAAAGCGTAAAGGCGGCCCACTTTATGATTATCTTTTGACATCAAACTTGGCCATGTTACTTAAAGGTATTCAGCGGAACGCTTCGCTGCATATCACCGAAATAATGCTGATCGATGCACAGGGCTATAATATAGCGGTTAGTCAGCCGACCTCAGATGTATATCAAGGCGATGAAGAGAAATTCTTTAATAGTTTTCCAAAAGGCAACAATGTGGTTTATGTGGGCAAGCTGCAATTTGACCAATCGACTCAAACCTATCAAAGCCAGGTTAGCTTTGTGCTTTCAAATGGCAATAAGCCCATAGGCGTTGTTACCTTCGGTGTCGATGTGGGGAAAATCCTCAGAGCCTTTTAATCGACCACTATAAACGCTATTTTTAGCGCGCTGCGGTAAATCTAACCACTTAATATTTAATTTAAACTTAACGCTTTACAAGGCAGGGTTAAGTCTCTACTATGCGCTTCAACACCTGCGGAGAGATGGCAGAGTGGTCGAATGCACCGGTCTTGAAAACCGGCAACGGTTTATCCCGTTCTAGGGTTCAAATCCCTATCTCTCCGCCACTTACATAGAAAAGCCCGCTGACTTTAACGAGTCAGCGGGCTTTTTGCTTTTCTAGGTGCTGTAAAAGCAACGGTTTATTACATCGCCTGAACTAGGGTTCAAATCCCTATCTCTGCGCCACTCATTTAGAAAAGCCCGAATACATTAATTTGTATTCGGGCTTTTTGCTTTTTAGCGCGAAGTTAAAGCAACGGTTTATTGCATCGCCAGAGCTAGGGTTCAAATCCCTATCTCTGCGCCACTTACATAGAAAAGCCCGTTAAGTCGAAAGATTTAACGGGCTTTTTGCTTTGTGGCGCGTTGTAAAAGCAACGGTTTATTTCCATGCCTGATACTAGGGTTCAAATCCCTATCTCTGCGCCACTTATTTAGAAAAGCCCGTTAAGTGAAGTGACCCCCAATAGTTGGACAGCCAATTATTGGGGGGGCACTTGATAATAAAGATTATCGGGTTTTTTGCTGTTTAAAGATAAAATAAATGGCCTGTCATCGCCAATCTGATCAACAGTCAGTTGCCTCAGCACGAAGCTGCCGCTTTGTCGTTCTCTTTTTCACTAGTTCGCGCACGCCGCCACCCACACCGCCACAGATGCCACTAAATACTATTAATACGACACTGGTTAAAGAAAGGTCACCAACGGACGTAGAGCTAAACAGTGAAACAGCACCGACGAGCGTACCAGTGATGGCACCATGCAGCACCTCCCTTTGACCTGCCATTAAAGCGGTAACATAACCACCTAAGCCCATCGTGCAGCAAAAAGGCACAAAGGCAAAGACAAAATAAATCTGGCTTCTATTGGCAATAAAAAAATCAATGTTGGCAGCATAAGTACCCGTATAGGCCGAGGACAGGGTAAATACTACCAGGTTAATTAATCCAATGATTAATGTAACAAGAGAGCCTGCGATTAATGATTTACAATCCATATTGAACTCACAAATAGTTGGTTTGAGTAGATTCTATCAGTCCAATGACATAACTAACCTTGAGCTAAGTCATTGGCAGTAGCGGCTCTATTGAGAATAATGCGGGATGACAGTGGCGATATCGCCCCTGGTAGCGGTTAATTAGGGCACCGATACGACACCATAGCTAAGGCGATATACTGTCAACTTGGGACGCTGGGCTTTAAATCACTATCTCACTAATGCGCAAAAATGAGTTAGCGAAAACTTTAATAGCTAATGTCGTTAATACAGTTAGCAATACGATTACTAATGCAGATCTAATCTATATTCTCCATTGATCTAAGCAACTGATTATTTACTGTCTGATTATCGATGTCTAATTTCGGTTTTAAATTGGTTTGGCGCTGAAACTGTTAACTTAACGCTAATTATTTTAAATGAGATTTCAATGTCGTATGTTTGCATTGTTAAAATGTCGTATATTTGCTATGTTTATACTGTTTAATTAGGAGCGTAATCATGACAATCATCAAGAAAATAAAAATAAGGATAAGCCGGTCAAAGCAGTATGTTTTTGCTCGCGCTGATTTCGATGATATTGCTGGCTACGATCAAGTTGGGCGCGTATTAAAGCAACTGATGGATGCTGGTGAATTAATACGTATTGGCTATGGCCTTTATACCAAGGCAAGAAAAAATCGCATAACGGGAAACTTAATGCCAACTTCGCCAGCGGGGCCTGATGGCGTCATACTAGAAGCTATCAAAAAGCTAGGCGTAGACTATAAATTTGACGAATTCTCTCAACGAAGTATTGATGGCGACTCACTTCAAATTCCTGCCTCATTTCAAATCATTACCAATAATCGTTTTAAACGAAAAATTGTCGTGAACAATAGAGCTATTAATGCCAATTGATAGCAGTTTATTCTTAGATGTATCAGATGCTATGGGCATGGGTAATCCTGCCATTGTAGAGAAAGATTACTACGTTGTTGCCCTGCTAAAATTATTGTCTGAGTTATCATTTGATTACCATCAGTTAATTTTTTGCGGTGGTACCGCGCTAACTAAATCCGGTATTAAAACTCACCGGATGTCAGAAGATGTTGATATAAAAATTGTCCCCAAAAATCTTTCTACAGATATATCAAAAACAAAAATGAGACGCAATAGAAAGGAACTCCATCATCAAGTTCTCGATATATTAAAAAACAGCGATTTATTTACTATTGAAGATAAACCGATAATTTTCGATGAATACCGTTATCAACAATTCAATATTCGTTATCCTCAATCTCATTCAATAGTTCCGTGTTTAAGACCCTTCATTAAACTAGAGCTGATGGAAACCGTACTCTATGGCGAAATAAGCCACCGAAAAATTTCCTCACTAACCCATGAAGCACTGAAAAAAACAGCAGAAGTTAAAACGATGGCGTTTACGAGCATCCTTAGTACACAAGCTGAAAAGCTGGTCTCAATGTTAAGAAGAACTGCAAGTCATGCACGTAACAGTAAAAGGGATGATGATCCTGCGTTAATTCGTCATATTTATGATACCTATTACATTCAACAGGCAAATCACGCAACAGCTGATGCTCTCGTTTCACTTGTTACAAAAGTAATTGCTGACGATGTTGCTAGATACGGCAATCAGCACGATGAATTTGTTCTAGCTCCCATTGACGAGCTTATGTACGGCTTGCTGATACTGGAAGAGAATAAACTATTTGAAGAGCGTTTTAATCAATATGTCGTGCCTATGGTATACGGCAACATTTTGATTACATGGTCCGATGCTTTTGCCGTATTTAAGCGCTTAATCAAGCTTGTTTTAAATAAGATTGATAATAACAGCCGAACTGTAGAGGGCTAGTAATGATTATTAATGAGACCCTTTTGCTGATCTTTAAATTTCTGTCTCGCTTTCGCGCAAAAGCGAGTTAGTTTGAGCTTCAATGATCTGTTTGATTTATTCCGTTCGTGATACTTTTTCTAATAGGTACCAAAACCGTGTAATTTAGCGCTTTTTCGAACAAGTACCCATTTATTGTGCAGCGAATTTATCGGTGCTAAATGACTAATTAATTGGGTATGGTTTTAAAAATCATTAAATTAAAATTGCATTTTCGTGCCTGTCGCTAATTTACCCTTCGAAAGATCCCCGCTCAAAAGACTACGGGGATGACGAGGAAAAACCCGTCATCCTCGAGATGTTTTAATCGAGGATCTCATGTAACCTGCTGCGCATTCAACAATGTGCACATTTCACCTAATCCAACACTCAACATTGGCACAATAAATCCTATGGCGCTATGTGCCCCCGAGCGTGATAGTAAATTATGTGAATCGCTATCGCGAAAAATCGAGTTAGATTTTGTTTCGATTGGCGTTGCTTATTAGCGACAAATAAAGACTGTTACAGGGTCGTAAACTTATTTGTAATAAATGTAGTTTATTGATTATTATACTAAGCGAAGCTCACATTAATATTAAGCGCTTTCATCACGCTAACAACAGTGCTCCATTTAGGCTGAGTCTTTCCGTTAAATGCTTTATACAAACTTTCACGGCTAAGACCAGCTTCTTTGGCAACACTGCTCATGCCGTGATGCTTAGCTAGAAAACCAAGTGCTGTTGTAAATGTACTTGGATCTTCATCCCTATAGCATTCTACCAAGTATTCAATAATCTCATCTTGGGTTTGCAGCATTTCTATCGGATTAAAATCAATCAATTCAGTGTTCATTATTTAACTCTCCATTTCTGAAAGAAGTGACTTGGCTTTTTTGATATCACTTTCTTGAGTGGATTTGTCGCCGCCGCATAGCAAAATGATAATTTCATCATTTCTAACGGTAAAGTAAACCCGATAACCTTTACCAACAAATATGCGCATTTCGCTGATTCCACCGCCAACGGGTTTTACATCACCAAAGTTCCCAGCCATAGCGCGGGTTAATCTAACTGCAATCGCTTTTGCAGTTACGGTCTTTTAACTTAGACTGCCACTTAGCGAATATCGGTGTTTGTTTAAATTCGTACATCATGACTAACTGTATCCTTTGGGATACAGCCAGTCAATAGAAAGGTCAGTGCGACTTGCTTTTACCATACAAAATCTAATCCCCAAACCACCATTGGCACGCTAAATCGTAAGGCGCTATGTGTCCCTTAGTGCAATAGGAAAAAACAGAGTGACTCAAGTGAGCACCCGCTCAATAATCACCTTTGGATACATCGGTTTTTCTGTATGGATAGTGACATTTGGATAATGTTGGGGTAGGGGGCATTAACTGATTAAAAGACAACAGGAGAGTCTGATGAGGCAGGTGAGACGATTAAAATTAATGTCACTTCGGGTATCTTCAATCGTTTCAAGGTGGTCAAAAAGGTCATCGGTATTGTATCGTTTAGGGGTTTTCTTGTTCAGTTCTGAGAACCACCAATAAATTCAATTAAAATGTAAATCATTCAATCTATGATCCCGCCCTGATTAATCGATAAATAAGTAAAAATAATGATGTGAATAATGTCATTTCGTCGGTAGAATCGCGGTAATCATGTCAACAGTAATTTTAAGTTGTCTAGCAAAAGGTAGTGTAAGTTTATGGATTATTTTGAACAGTTAGGTGTAAGTAGAGTATCGACGACCATCGAGATTAAAAAAGCTTATCGAAAACTCGCTAATAAATATCACCCCGATAGAAATGACAGTAAGGATGCCATAGAGAAATTTCAACTAATTCAACAGGCTTATGATGTTATTTCAGATCCGAAAAAGCGCGCTTTATATTTAAAGAGCAACTATACCTTAATAACTGATCCCCGAGAAGTTGCTGATTCTTTTTGGCATAGCGCTTTGAATTAGTGCTTTTAACTAGGCTTTGGCTGACACTATCAATTTGACCTTTCGTTAGGCTCTCCATTTGGAAAAAATGAATGCAAGCTGCAACAAACTTACCTGATTATTTAATCGGTGATTTCTCGATGTATTTAGAGAATATGACCTCATTAGATGATCCTGAAACCCCTGATTTATTATCAAATTATTTATCTAATTTATTCGAACAATTAAAGCAAATGCCCCTATTATTTAATGGCATGGTTGATCAATTAGCAATGGCTATATCAACCAAAGTAAGAATCGATAGCAAAAACTTGGCAAAAATCGAACTGTTAGAAGAACCTAGCTGGGCTCAGATCAAACCTTTTGTGGGAGTGCATGCTGATGCTAGAGCATGTGTTACTGAAATCATGACCCACACAGAACAGGAATTAAAAATAGCCATTTTGCTGATTCATTTTTATAACGGCTATGATGCTACACCTTTAAAAGCTGAAGAAGATGAAGATGATCAGTTTGATGATTATGAATCTCATGACTATGATGAGAACTACTAGATTTGATAAACTCTGGATTGACTCATTAATCAATCTAATTATTATAAGTATAAGTTTTAAGGAATCACCTTGACAAAAAATGCATTAATTCTTGCTAGCGATATTATTGAACAAGCACAGCATAGCGGTAGACGCGCGGGTACCTCATTAGAGGCAATTGCCTCTGAACAAGGTGACGAGACGATGCTTGCTGTGTTAACAGAAATGGATATTTTAACCGTCGCTAAAATTGTTCGAGAACATGACGCCACCATTCCTTCAATAGCCACATGGCTAATGGATGCGGATTCAATTAAGCAGTTGTTAAATGTTGAACCGTCATATTGGCAAAATATGGATGAAGATCAGGTGTTTTGTGCGCAATCTGAAGCGCACAGTTTATTAACACAAATTTTTCTCTCTTATGATGATGAAGAAAAACAATTAGAGGTATTAAAAGCCATTGTTGAAGACGATTTTGGTCTTTTATATTTATCTTTGCCGTTTGTTGGTCACGATTTTTCGGAATTAGAAGAAAATGAAGACGAAGAACAAATATCTGGCAGCATTGAAGAGTTATTAATTAAAATCAAAACGTTAAGCGAAGAAGCTTATCATGAAGTGCTAGCGGTTAGTACTAATGGCACACTGGATAACATTGAAAATGCGTTAAAGCAAAATGCCAATAAACAACGAGTGACTGCTGTTGAAATGGATACCGACGATATGTTTGCGCCACTTTAGTTTACAAAGAAAAATCGATATTTATATAACCGATATGAACAGCTTTAATTGATTGGGATTCATCAATGAAAATTGCAGAGTTAAGAAATCACCCGTTTTTACTTTTGGTCTTAAAAGATGGAGAAAGTGATGGCTTTTTTACGCCAGAATTTATTCATAAAACGAAACAACAATTATCAGATATGTCTTTGAGGATAGCCTCTGACAACCTATCAATAATTTATGCAGATCAGATAAGAAAAGGGTGTGAAATTGTACTTGGTATGTGCAACTTAGGTTTATTAAATCTTTGCGATAACGATACAGAGAAAGCAAGAAACATTCTAAAAAATGAAGGTATCGTTTATTGCTTTAGATCAGGCTGGGCAAAATATACTCAATTAAAGAAAATATCACCCTCATACTTTGATAGTATTTCTCTCAGTAGTTATGCTTTAGCAATTAATGACACTTCTGATATAAAACTTATGCATGCTGCATTAATGAGTGAGGGCTATCAAAGTGCGATGCTGTTGCAAAGTTATAAAAGTATTGCCGCGAGCTATTGTGCAAACACCCTGCTTATTGATGATGATGAAGAAGTGTTGAGTTTTGAATTGCAAAAATTTCTTCATTCTGCAATTGCATTGCTTCTGATCGATTCCGACAAAAAGATATTCACAAATGTTCTATATCAGCAGTTGATCACTTACTTGACTAATACCGAGAAAGATCACCTGCTTGCTAAGGTAGAAAGCTGTATTGCGAGCTTTACCAAACAACTACCGCTATTTACTAAAGAGTACCTGCAAGAAGTAGGTTTATTAGATTTCAGTGAGTTAAAGGGAATTATTAATCAACAAGTTGATATTTCAATTTATATCCCAGAAATATTAGAACTTCCTATCACCGTTGCCAATGAGCTCAATGGTGATTTTGATGGTGGCTACGACTTTCATGATGATGATATGAATGATATCGCTTATTTAAAACCTGACACTCAGTAAGATAAGAACTCTAGTCTGTGTAAGCGCATTGTCATATAGCATTCTTAGGGTTCGGCTAACTCAGTGAAGTGATATTCTATTTTCTAATAGTATTTTTACGTTTTTGTGTTTTCCTGATTCATGCCTTTCTTTTGTATCAGAATCAATGTATCGGTCTGTTGATGCATCGCACAATGACCTGCATGGTTTCTAGACGAAGTGTTTATTAGGGGGAAGGGTGTTCTGCATTATCTTTGGCATCAAATAAATGATTAACATTGGCAATGTAGGAAATTATCACTAAAGTCAATTGTACTAACCAATTGCCAAATTTGGTTTGACTTTCTTAATATTAATTTGTTCACGGAATTTTTTTAAGCGATTAAGTCATGTGTTTACTGTACAACTCCTGAGTTAGGGCTTAAATTCACTTCAATACACCGCTATTTAGTTTGATTATCTCCCCGTTAATAGCAACAACCAGTTGCGCTGCTACGATGAGCTTTTAATAAAAAAAGTCCCCCAACCCGAAGGGTGGGGGACTTTAACTTATTATCATTAGAGCTATTATTGGTTAACCTTAGACAATATTAGTAGTTCCTTTACTGGTATCACTCCATGCTGACGTGATCGCGATGCGAGCACTTGAGTTCAGATTATCCATAAAACCACTATCGCCAGCGGTTGGTGCAAAACCACTCATGGCTTGTACCAACGCATCGACTGCGCTGTGGTTTAGTGTCGTTATTTGTTGCGCTTGATCGTCCTTAATGGCTAATTCACTGGTGACTATTTTAGCGCGGTTGCCGTTAAAGTAATCGCTAAAAGTGACGTTGCCTATGCTTTCGAACTTAGCTTGCTCTGTGGTAGCTTCATCGTCACGTAAAATGGAAATTCGCAGGTCATTACCATGACGTTCAAACCACAGGTTTTGCCACTTAATGTCACTAAAGCTAATTAAATCGTCAGCGCTAATATCGTTGACGACATTCTCGACAATGGCGCTATTGATGACGTAGGTATCAACGCCAGTGCCGCCGGTGAAGTTATTTTGGTAACCACCGAGGAACATCACGTCGTTGCCTTCGCCGCCATCAATGGTACTAAATTTCGAAATCGCTGTAGTAATGAATTGATCATCACCGTCGTTGCCGTTAATCGCGGCGTAGTAGCCCATTAACTTAACAGTATCGTCGCCCTCGTTACCGTCAAGGCGGTTATAGTTACCAAAGATATTGGCAAAGTCATTACCTTCACCTAAATCATTCTGGTTATTATTACCGATAGTCACGGTGTAATCTTGGCCCGAACCTGAGTTAATTTGGTTAAAGTTACCGGTGGTGACCACGTAATCTTGTCCTGTGCCGGCATCGATATTGCCACCTTCGCCAAAGACAAACGATTGATCGTTACCATCGCCCATGAACACATTATTGGTCCGTCCAGCAACAACCGCGACATCATCGCCATCACCACCAAACATCATGTTTTCACGGCCCATCAGCACGCCAGTGTCATTACCTTGCCCACCGGTGAAGATATTGGATGTGCCGGTGGCATAAAAAACATCATCGCCACGTCCGCCCCAGAAGTTATTGTTATCGCCTAGGTAAGCACCCAAGTCTTTGCCATCACCACCCCAGTTGAAGTTGTAGTTGCCTAATGACACATTCATGTCACCATCATCCTGAAGGTGACCACTGTTGCTAAGGAAGTCGAAAGTCTGCTCTTTCATGTTCAGCAGATCTTTGGTTAGATTTTCTTTGAGATTAGTCACTAGTGCTGCCATCTCGCCTTGTTTCTTCGAGCTAAAGATAGTGGCAAAAATGTTAGGCAAGTTTAATGAACCAAAACCAAAGGCGCGATCTTCTTTCGCTGACGTTGTCGCAGCAGTTGCCGCTGTGGTGCTAGTAGTCGCAGCAGTTGTCGCTATTGGGGTACCATCCGCCGCTTGATCTTTGTTTGGATCTTGTGCCATGCCATGTGTTTGAGCAAAGCTGGTAAGGCCATCGGCGCCCAAGCTAATACTTGATTTTAAGCTATCAAGCAATTTCGCGGGGTCAACAAAGTTTTGTAGCTGATCGCCGCTAAACTCACCAACAATGGCCACCATGTCTTTAAGAATAGCAACGCCATCAACGGCGGCACCATCACGAGAAACGATATGACCTTGCGCGGTATAATCAACGCCGAAAATATCACCTAGGGTAGTATCAGCACCAACACCAGCGAGTTGACCAAGTAAGCGGTTTTGTAGCTGACGTGGTAAATCTTGTGGGTTGTAAGTAAAGGTGGTTTTCGCCTGACCCGTGGCAGAGAACTGCTGGGTCATTAAACCAAACAATGAACCTAAGTTGGTGTCGAGGATCGATTGCACGTTATCACCAAACATGAAGTTCCAGTTACCTGTGGTGATTTGGATATCCGCACCCTGACCGCCGACTGAAAAGTTAAAGGCAAGCTTTTCGTTGGCTTGACGGAACTTGTCAGCTCGGCTCATTTTACTCGCATCCGGGCCGCCGCCATCGCCGCCTAACCATTGGTTAAACTGCTTGTTTAATGTCGCTTCAATGTCACCTTTCAGACCTCGGCTACTACGGTCGTGATGACCATCTAGATCGGTTAACGTACTATAGTTAACGCTGCTGGTTTGATCTAACGATGACATATCATTAGCATATTTTTTAGCACCCGCTAACGTCCATTGTTGTGCCTGGCTTTGATACCAATCTTGCTCCTTACCTGAATTAGCAATTTTTTGCAGTGCGCCTGATATCGTGGCGGCACCGTCAAACGGATTGACTAATGGTGGTGTCGGAATTGATTTTTCCATCATCACAATCAGATCATTACTACGACCCATGTTAAAGCTGATATTACGGGTACCAATAAACATTTGTGCGCCTTCCAGTGCTTGATAGCCTGCAATGTCGAAGCTATGCTTACTGTCACCGTCACCAACGTGAACCATGATGTTATTATCGCCAAAGGCTAATGACTTAAAGCCACCTGTGCCCACTTTAACCGCGATGTTTGAGCTACCCCAGTTAACTGCGGTAAATTCACCATCACCGACATTGACTTGAATATTACCTGAGTAGCTCAGTTGACTATCGGAGTCTGAGCTGATGTCAACGTTGGCTTTACGTTTGACGGGTGCAGCGGCTCGTTCGGTGTCAGCAATAGTGCCACGTACTTGGGTATCGACGTCGGTTAAACCAATCTTGGTAATGTCGATATCATCAATCGCCACTGAATTTAAGATCGCGTTGGTTTGTGCAACAATTTCACCTTGCTCGTTCCAGCTTAATACCAGTTTGTTTTCAGCCAGCTGGTGTTGATATTGTCCTTGCTCATTGATGGTGTGCTTACGCCCATTGTCATCAACGGCAACATCACTGCGGCGTGCCGAAACATCACTGCGGATCCCTTGTTGATCTAACTGGGTGATAAATTGACGCGCGAAGGCATCATTATTATCGAAGCCAACCAGTGAACAGCCAACAATGCTGATGTGTGCTGGTGTACTCGATACACTGTCGTATTGGCCGAAATCGTTTTTAAAGCGTGCCAATTGCGCGGCTAACTCTTGGGCACTATAGCCAGCAAGTTGGGTATTAACCGTTGATTGGTCCTGATCACGTCCATGACCAACCACTTGCCAACGAATATTACCCGCAAGTTGTGCTGGATCACCATAAACCACGCGGTAATTACCTTGGGCGTCTAGTTGAACCACCACGCTTGAATCTGGGTGTTTACTCGCTAGGCTTGCGGCAGCGCGCCGCGCGACATCATCATTTTCAAGTTGGATAATCACTTGAGCATCAAAACGCGAATCGCTTTGCTCAGTGTTCACTCTCACTTGCAACTCGGTCCACTGCTCAACATTTTTATTGTGAAGCGGTTGATTAGCCAAGTGTTGTAGTGCTTGGTTCGGGTTGAGTTTGTAGCTATCGACTGACGCTTGGATCAGGCGTAAATCGGTGACATCAATTCGAACGTGATTAGACGCTGTTTCTCTAATGTCGATGCGGTGATCATTACCGTGCAGTCCACGATCTCTTAATTCTTGCTCAACAAAACCAGCACGTTTCGACGGTTGGAAATGGCCAGACTCTTCATTGATTAAGACTAATTTTCCATTATTGACCTGAATTTCGCCTGCGGCAATAACGTTTTTAACTGCACCTTGTGAGTGTTTTATTTCACTGCGATTGCCCGGTATTACATTACCAAAGACGTAAATATCACCGTCACTGTTCATGGTGTATTTAACAATATCATCTTCAGACATCGGCTCAAAACCGTCATGAACTGGGGTATGCACTAGCTTACCGCTGTTGGCGTAAATCACATTGTTGTTGTGATCAATGGTGATCCGATAATCATCAATATTTTTTAATTGCTTGGTGCCCGTTCTGACATCATTGGCAAAACCAAATTCCACCATCGCTAATGGATCAACGTGTTGGTATTTGTCACCCTGAGTATAGTCGGTGCGATCGCGATTACCGCCGAAGACCGTTTCGGCCAGTTCACCCATTTCTCTGTTTTGAGTCAAGGTAGCGACAGCCGTTTTATTATTAACTGCGCTTGCCTCAAATACAGGTAAATCAAGGAACTCAACAAAGGAGGTCTTTGCTAGCGCCGCGCTGCTTTGCGTTTTATAACCTGCTAGTGCTTGGCCATCAATAACCACTACCCGATCAAAGGCTAGTTGACCGGCGTTGTTGGTTGTTAAGCCATAGGATTTTCCCTTGTTAAGGCCTTTCTTACCAAAATAACCAACCATGTAATCATTGAACTTTTGCGCCGATGAGAATTCAATCACCCCAGCATTGGAGTCATAAAAACCAAAACGTCGCTCATCGCCACTGCCTTTAGCCCATGCCGACATCGCATGACCTGGCGCATCGAGTTCAAGCAATACTGGCTTGCCATTAGCACTTGGATCGGTAATACGAGTGACGACATCTTGCAGGGTTGCGCCATCAAGTTTTTGTTGCCATACCTGTACCCGCGTATCATACATTGGATTTTTAGTATGAATTTGCATAATAAAGCGCAATACTTTATTGGCATTGTTGCGCTCTTGCTCAGAATATGAGCTTGGGTTATTAAGTACCGCTGCGGTGCTATAGAGTTTTTCCATTAACTTAGCCGCGACATCGGCTTGACCATTACTCTCTAATTGCTTAGCCACTAAGACTAATTTAGCTAATGGATCACAACGGCCACCGGCGCCATCATTCCATAAGTTGGTGAGCAAGAGTTGTGGCAGGTAGATCTTGGTTGCATTGTGATCGGTTGCGCCTTTATTAAGCACCTTGTCAAACAACTTATTAATGTTTTCTACCTGTGGCTTGAGGATTGAATGCAATAACCTGTTTTCAATTTCCCACGCCAATGCGCCTTTTTGTTCACTGTTAAAATTACCAGTAACAAGCAGGTTAACCAGTTGTTTAACCTTCATGGTATCGTTAAAACCAGTGACAATATTTTGGGCATGACCTTGTTGATAGCCCGTTAAGAATTCGTTGGTCTTACGAACATTAAACTCACGTCCCGCAATGCCAGATTTGTCGGCGACCGGCTTTAAGGCATCGATATAACGCTTGAGATCGATATTGGTATTGTACAATGTTTTATAGCCATCGGTCGCTGCATCCACGACGGGTTGCAGTTTATACGATTGCGCCGATGCTTGGATCAGCCTCAAATCAGTCACCGCAATTCTGACGGCATCAGACACAGTTGTTCTGGTATCGATACGGTAGTTATCACCCGTTAGGCCACGATCTGTTAGTTCTTGTTCAACAAAACCAACTCGTTTTGACGGCTGAAAATGACCTGATTCTTCATTGATCAGCACTAATTTACCGTTATTAACCTGGATTTCGCCAGCGGCAATGACATTTTTAACCGCACCTTGCGAGTGTTTTATTTCACTGCGATAGCCAGCAATTACATTGCCAAAGACGTAGATATCACCTTGACTGTTCATGGTGTACTTGACGATATCGTCTTCCATCATTGGCTCAAAACCGTCATGGGTCGGGGTATGAACTAATTTTCCGCTGTTGGCATAAATAATATTGTTGTTTTGATCGACCGTGATCCGGTAGTCATCAATATTCTTTAGTGTGGTGCTGCCAGTACGGACATCATTAGTAAAACCAAATTCGACCATCGCTAACGGATCAACGTGTTGGTACTTGTCACCCTGGGTATAGTCGGCAGCATCGCGTTTGTCGCCGAATACTTTCAGTGCTAATTCGCCCATGGTCTTGTTTTGATGCAATACAGTCGCAGAGTTTTCAACCTGAGAGTTCGAGAAGTTAATTCGATTATTGGTTGCAATATCATCATAAACTTTACGTTGGTCTAATTCATCAGCTTGAACAATAAAACGATTGTTTTGCGTCACCCGCAATGCCGGTAAATTTAGCTGATGCGTGATCCCCGCTAAGGGTGATTCTATTCCTTGATGTGAACGTAAATGCGCATTACCATAAATTGCGACAAATTTATCGCCTTCAGGTAAATCAGATAAAATATTAACAGCTACGCTATTGGCCGCACCAGCACGATACATTAGGCCATGTTCGGTACCTGATATATTAGGTCTGGCGGTGCTATTGTTGTCTAATGCCACAATACGTATATTATTGGCACGCGCGTTTTCAAATAATGACAGTTCCAAGTGCTTGGTTTTGATCATCAAACTGAGTTCAGGCGACATAATGCCACCACTAAAATATTGATCGAGCAGAGGTTGCGCTAAATCCGCACGTAAATGCTCCAAAGCGATTACACTGACGCCTTGTGCTTTTAGCAAAGACATTTGCTCATTAACAAAACGCAAGCCGTTAACGTCACTACCGTGAGTTTCGCCAATTAACAGACCCTTTTTATCACTAAGTAATTGGCGAACTTGCCCTTCAATTGTCTCTATTTGACCTAATTGAGTGTTGAGCGCTGTTAAAGCATCACCACCATAATTTAGATCCCATTGCGTAATATCAGTTTGATGGCTCGCATGATAAATCGCTTCGATGTTATCTAGTCGAAGTTGCTCTATTTGTTTAATTTGCGCTTGTGACGAAAATTGCCGTAACAAAGTATCTTCTGGTGTTTCTAATCCACTTTTAGAAGCGGCTTTTGCTGCCTCTTTAATAAAATAGAATGATAATTGTACCGATTCAGCACTGCTTAAATCTTGCATTTCTTGATAGCTATAGCCTAAATGCAGCGTACCACTATTCTCATCAAGTACCGCCTTAGAAAGTAATCCCTGTGCTTGTGCCTGCGCTATCCAAGGTTTTATATCACCAGCGTACTGGCCTAATTCAATATGATATTTTGCTTCAAACCCAAGATCGGTTGGCGTCTGTCCGGCATAACCTTGCTTAAAGGCTAAATAAGGATCTTGCTTAGCCCACGTCACCATAAAGTCGGTCAGACCTGGGTGTTCTCCTTGCACTTCAGCTTGTGCAGTGGCATAAATTCGTGCCGCTAATTCAGGCTGTGATTTAGCGATATCACTAATGTCTGATTTAATGACTGAAAGTTGGTCACTAAATAACACCTGTTCTAATTGTGCTTGCAACTGCCTAAATGCAGGATTACGTCCTGAATCTGGATGCTTTTCAATGTAGTTGGTTATTAAGTTATTTAATGTAAATTGAGCTAACACCTGAGCGTTGCCTGCCGTTTGGTGTACGTTATCTAATTGGGCCAAGATTTCGCGATAACTTTTACCGATAGGCTTAGCTATAACATTAGCTTGTGCCAGCAATATGGCACGATCGGGTAAATCAGATACGGTAAAGAGCTCGCGGCTTGGCGCATCAAAATGTTGTCCCAACGATTGAAGATCCACGCCTGATAACACGACTGTATTGGCAGAGTTTACAGGTGATGTTGGCGAATCAGCGATTGCTTCGGCACTGAGGTTGTCATTATCTTGACTGAGATTAGTGAGCACTGAAGCCGTATTACCAGCTCGAATGCCTGCATTGATCTGTAAACGATTAATTGCCGCGGTGGCATCAGTTAATGCTTGCTGTTCTTCATCGGAAAGTTGCTCGGTCTGCATCTCTGGCTGGGCTGTGATTGCTGCTGCCGTTTCGCTGGCCTCAGGTGTTGCCACATGTTCACTGTTGCCGGAAAATGCGGCGCCGGTTAGGCCACTGCCGGTGGTCGCTGCCTGACCACTGGCCTGAGTATTTTGATCTTGCTTGGCCGCGTTTGCCTCTTGCTGAGCTTGGTTTACTTTTGTATTGGCTGCTTGGGTTGCTTGATCGGCGTTAGCTTGCGCTGTTACGACACCTTGTGTCGCCGCTGATTGCGCTTGGTTGGCATTCGCTTGGGTGACCGTGGCTTCATCAACGCGATACTGGGCATTGGCGCTTGCTGAAGCGATTTGTACCTCAGCATCGGCTTGATGTTGCTGGCCATCAGCATACGCTTTTTCAGATTTGGCGAGAGTCTCTTGGCTATTGCTATTATTTTCAGCAATATTTTGTTGGGCCGAGCTTGTTTGCTCTGTCGCCGTGGTCTTGGCTTGATCCAATTGGCTCTGAATATTGTCTAACAAACCACCGCCAAATTGGTTACTCCAGTTTTCGCCCGATGGCCCCTGATAGGTTGCATGCTCGTTGAGCACGGCTAACCCTTGTGCCTTAGCGGTTAACTCATTGGTAATCTCACTGGCTTCATCAGCAATGGCATCCGCTTGTGATTGCCCATTATTATTAAGGGCTTGTTGATCAGTGGCTTCAAATTGAGTCGTGGTTTGCTCGACCGTAGCTAATTGCTGATCTCTTTCTGCTTCTAATCGCTGCTTGTCAGCTTCTGCGCGCTCTTTATCGCTTAAGGCATTATTGGCCGCTTGATCTTGATTGGCATTATCCGCCACGTCAGCCGGTGGTGTCAGTGGAGACACCAAAATATCTTGGCTTACTGTCGTTGAGTGTGCTGATACATTATCAATCACATAACCCCCACCATCATCAACACCTATGCCTCTAAATTCCAGCTGGTTAGTACCAGCCGTCGCGGTTAATGTTAGAGATTGTTGGGTCCACGCTGTGGTGCCATTTGAATGGGAGAAAACCACCTCACCATTGAACAGTACTTCGATGCCTTTGCTATCTTGGATACTCGCACGACGGGCAAAATCAAAGCTCAGCTCAAGGGTTTCGCCTGCGGACAGATTATCGAGTTGCTGGTAAATCGAGGTATTACGCGAGGTCGCCAACTCACTGACTATATTGCCATGATTTTCGTTTGTCAGGCCATAGGTGTTCGCAGAATTAGCCGCTTCAACACCATGAGTTGATGACCAACCGGTATCGCCTTGTTCAAAGTCACCATTGGTAATTAGGTTCGGGGTTTGAGGTGTTGTAATTTCTTGGGCCACTAGAGTTGAGTGTGCAGAGACATTATCAATCACATAGCCCCCACCATTCTCAACACCTATGCCTCTAAATTCAAGCTGGTTAGTACCAGCAGTCGCGGTTAATGTTAGAGATTGTTGGGTCCACGCTGTGGTGCCATTTGAATGGGCGAAAACCACCTCACCATTGAACAGTACTTCGATGCCTTTACTATCGGCAATACCAGCACGACGGGCAAAATCAAAGCTCAGCTCAAGGGTTTCGCCAGCGGACAGATTATCGAGTTGCTGGTAAATCGAGGTATTACGCGAGGTCGCCAACTCACTGACTATATTGCCATGATTTTCGGTTAATAGGCCATAGGCGTCCGCAGAATAATCAGCTTCAACACCATGAGTTGATGACCAACCGGTATCGCCTTGTTCAAAGTCGCCGTTGATAATCAGGTTAGGGTTTTGACTCGCTTGCGCTGCTAGCTCTTGTTGTAATTGTGCTTTTTGTTGCTCAGCATTGTCATCTACCGCGAGATCGCTGTTGATCTGTTCAGTGTCAGGTGCCTCAGTGCTCGACACGCTGCCATCTAGGCTATCGGCTAAATTACTGTCTACCTCACCAATTTGATCAACATTAAAGCCATCAATCGAGCTGATCTCGGTTAAATTAATCGCGCCACGACCGGCGCGAGAGCCAGATGTATTACCTTCATCGCCTTGCACCAGGTAATTAATTGCCTGACTACCACCAACACCCAACACAGTTTGCTTAATGCTATCAAACAATGAAGACAACTTATCGCTCTTGGTATTACTGGTGGCAACCGCTAAAGAATAGAAATCGCCGTTACCGACTTTAATCGCAATGTTATTTTGCGCATAAGAGGCGTTAATACCTAGGCCATCACCAACATGAACATTAACATTGGCTTTACCTTTCATCACCGCGACATTGAGACCATCACCCACTTTAGTAGTGACATTGAGTTTGCCCCAAGCAACGTTGACGCTAACCCCATCACCAATTTTAGTATTGATATTAAGATCGCCATGGGTAGCAGTCACCGATAAACCATCACCGACAGTGGTGACGATATTGGCATCAGCCTTGGCAGCAGTCACCTGGATACCATCACCGACCTTGGTGACGACATTGGCTTTGCCCCACAGCGCATTGTAGCTGTCACCGTTACCGACTTGGGTAACTATATTGGCATTACCTTTTGCTAATACCACATTACTGCCATCACCGACTTTAGTAATAATGTTGGCTTTACCCCAGGCGCCAGTGTAGTCGTCACCATCGCCAACATGGGTAACAATGTTAGCTTCACCCTGTACAACAGCCACTTCCTGACCATCACCGATTTTGGTGATGATATTGGCTTTACCCTTGGCAAAGTTGTAACGGTCGCCATCGCCAACATGAGTCAGGATATTGGCTTCACCCCAAGCTACATTGATCCCTAAACCATCGCCAACTTTGGTAATGATATTGGCTTTACCCTTGGCAAAACCGATAGTGGTGCCATCGTCAACGTGGGTCATAATATTGCCGTATTCGGAAATAAGCAGACCAACGGTGGTGCCTTCACCCACCTTGGTTAAGATGTTGCCTTTACCTAAGAGTAGGGCAGCTGTAGTGCCATCACCGACATGGGTGACCACATTTAAATCAGCAGCAGCGACTACGCCCATAAAGTCATCACCAACTTTGGTGACTATATTCGCGCGACCTAAAGCTAATACCCCAGTGATGCCATCACCGACATGGGTAATGATATTGGCCTGACCAAACATCGCGGCGATGGTGGTGCCATCACCGACTTTGGTCATCACATTTAAGGTACCAGCAAATAAACCTATGCTGGTGCCATCGCCGACATGACTATAAATATTGGCTTTACCTACCATTAAGGCAGCGCTCAGTTGATTGCCAACCTTAGTGAGAATATTTGCTTCACCTATCATCGCAGCAAAGGTATTACCGTCGCCAATTTGGGTGAGCACATTAACATTGCCTACCATGGCGGCAATCATATCCCCATTACCCACTTTGGTAGCAATATTGCCGGCCGCAATCATAATCGCGACCGAATCGCCTTCGCCGACATGAGTATAAACATTCGTGGCCGCCACCATTAACGCCAGGGCGTTACCATCACCAACTTTGGTAAAGATATTACCCATGCCGCCCATCAGCGCCCAGGCATTGCCTTGACCAACGTGAGTGAAGATATTGGCTGCGCCAACCATTGCCGCAATCGATGTGCCGTCGCCGACCTTGGTAAAGATATTACCGGTTGCGCCCATCACCCCGAGGGTTTGGCCGTTACCGACATGGGTTAACACATTGCCAATACCAAACATTACCCCAGTGGTAGTGCCGTTACCGACTTTGGTGAGGATGTTATAACCCCCTAACATTACCCCGGTGGTGTTACCATCGCCCACCTGAGTTAAGACATTGGCACCGCCGGCCATCACCGCCGTGACATTACCACGTCCTTTTTTGGTGATAACATTGGCGCCACCCAAGGTCACCGCGACCATATCAGAGTTTTCGCTATCATCGCCAATTTGGGTCAAGACATTTAAGCCACCTAACATGGCGACATTGACATCACCGTTGCCAATTTTACTTAATACATTGGCACCGCCCGCTAAGACGCCATTGACATTACCATTACCGACTTGGGTGATGATATTGAAACCACCGGCGGCCACATAATTGGCATTGCCGTTACCGATTTGGGTATGGGTATTGTAGCCACCAAACATCACTACTCGGCTATCACCGTTGCCTTGCTGCACTGAGATATTGCCATAGGCCAGCAAATGAGCAAGATAAGCGCCATCACCAATGCGCACTGAGACATTGACAGCACCAGCGGCATAAACATCCATCTCACCTTGCTGGCTTTGGTGAACCAGCACGTTGGCTAAGCCAGCACCCCGAAAGGTTAAATCACCTTCTAGGCCACTTTTAACAATGACATTGGCCGCGCCGACACCATTAAATACGGTATTACCGTAATCAGAGCTATGTTCAATGACATTGGCGATACCCGCACCATTAAAATAGACATGACCACGGGTAACATTTGATTTAATAATATTGCCGCCGCCAGCACCGTTGAAATGAACGTCACCTGAACTTTCTTGGTTATCGATATTTGTTGGCGTAATAAGATCTGAGTTGCGATTGTTACTCAGTGTCGTCACTTGTAGGGCATTACTGCGAATGGCATGTACACTGTAATTGAGGTCAGTAAGCACATAGCCACCTTCGCCCATGGTGCTGTACCCAGTGTTGGCAGAGATATCGGTATTAGCAATGTTGTCGGTATGATCGCCAACTTTATACCAACTAGTGGTTTTATATTGCAACGCACCGCTATCGGAATGATTAGCTAACTCGACCGTGACTATTTTGGTATAACTGCCAAAGAATCTGGCGTAAATGAAGGTATTGTCTTTGACATTTGATTTAATGCCCTCAATTTCAAATTTTACTCCGTCTTCATTAATGGCCACGCCACCAAGTTTTGCATCGTTTAGCGTGACATCGCCAGCCTCAACCGCAACACCATCAGAATAGGTTACCCATTCATTTTCGTGTAGTTGCGCCTCGGTGGCGAATACTTGTAAAGTTTGTTGATGTTCAAATTTGAGCTGTGACAAAGTGTAAGCAACGTCGTTGTCGACACGAGTGAAGCCGTCTTGCTCAGATATACGCGTTGTTGCCAACGTGTCGATAACAGATGCTCGGGTGTTCCAGCTACTAGCATGATAGGTAAGTTTACCCGTTTGCGGATCATTACTCAGGGTAACCTTGTTGATCTTGGTGAATCCATCTTCGAGGGTGACAAAAAGAAAGGTGTTCTCTTCTACCTCAGATTTCACCGCGTCAACGTTGATCGCGGTGTTAATCCAATCGCCATTAAGTGTCGCACTTTTTAAGATGATGTCATTCGCATTGGCTAAGTCAACATCGGTTTTTCCTTGTATGTTGTTATTGAGCCCTTTGCGGGTGATGATATTGGCAGCACCTGCGCCATTAAAACGTATATCACCATGGGCAACATCAGAATAAAGGCTGTTATAACCACCAACACCTGCAAAACTGATATTACCGCGGGTTTGTGAGTATTGATCGTTTGCTTGACGGGTGCGCTCTACGCGATTGGAAAGACCCGCACCGGCAACAACGATGTCGCCGACTTTGCCTTGACGAACAATATGGTTATCGGCACCAGCGCCACTGAAATGGATATTACCGCTTTCCACTTGTGAATTAACAATATTGGCAGCACCTGCGCCAGCAAAGTCGACATTACCTGTGGAGCCTTGGTATTGATTAAAGTTGCTGCGTTGTAAATTGTTACCACCACCAATACCGGCGAAGGAAAGGTTACCTTGGTTGGTTTGGTGATTAATATTGTTATAACCGCCAGCACCGCTAAAGCTGACATTACCGGTTAAACCCTGACGGGTTAAACCGTTATATAACGCGGCACCGCCATAGGTTAAATCACCACTGTCACCCGTATGATCCATAGTGACACCACCGGCTGCGCCGCCAAAAGTCATATTGCCATTGTCACTTTTGTTGATGTCGGCATAGCCCGCTGCGCCATAAACCTGTAAATCACCACTGGAGTCATTTACTTGTAAATATGCCGCTCCACCGACGACTTGGTCATCACCGCTGCCTGTATTTACTGTAGCTCCGATGGAGCCTACGGTGATATGGTCATCACCACCATAGGCATTGATGACACCGCCAAAACCGATTGCAACAATGGTATTGTTGTCATTGTCGGCGGTATAATTACCAGTGAAGAAGTATTCAACACTTCTCCAAAAAGATTGTCCCATAAAGAAATCTCATTTTGAGCTTCAATAATGTCAATCACTTCATTGAGCAAGCATTATATGCCCTATAACTTGGTTTATGGTGGCGCCAAGTGATCCCTTGGTGGTTTAACTGTTCCGTCACTGGAGTTTCATACTGACTAAATAGAGTGTTTGGTTACATTGATTGAAGGAAAATTAAATGGTAAACCACTGTACTTTTCTAATACAGCGATCAAATTGCTGATCTACCTTGCCCCGCACAGTACAGACCTTTTGCCCCTGCCAGGGTAAAAATATCCGCCGCCGTAAATCGTTGACCACCGCGCGGCCGTGACCAAAGGGGGCAATCATTTCTGGAATGAAAATATGCTGACCACTTTGCCAATCATTGGCGCTAATTTCACGATCGCCGTCGAGTAACTGATCGCGGATGGACGCCGACAAAAAAGCCCAATTGCAAAATGCGACAGGGCGGCCTTGACCATCTTCATAAAAACAAAATTGATTGTGTTCAAGCGACGGTTGTATGCGTTGCAGCCACTCGGCAATCACATAACGGCGATGCAATGGTGAATGCTGACTGAGCAGCATGATGCCACCGATGATGTGTTGGATCCGCTGTGGATCTAACGGCGTGTGCTGGGGCGAGATAGCGATCGACATATTACGGCTGGTCGCTGTTTTTGCCGCGAGACTTACGCTTTTTTGTTGCAGTTTCCGTTACTGCTTCCTTAACCGTTACAGCCTCGGCGTCTGGTGCTGGTAAGAAACCCGCGGCAACCAGTTTGTCGAATTCGGCTGCCATCCGTGGATCATCAAGCATGTTTTTTATCATGCTGACCATGTACATAAAACCAGAGGCTGGCATATGAATCGCTTGCTTTAGTTGCAGCTCGTTATCATTTTCTGCCATTACGCCATTGGCCATATTTTGTTGGTCTTGACCGACAAAATATAATGAAAAAACACCTTTGTTGTAATTAACGCTCGATACGGTTTGAACATATTTTTCTGACATAAGAGACCCCTTATTTATCGTTTTTTATAGTGAAACAGTTCTCACTTCGGTCATTGTATATTAGGTTTATATTAATAAAATACAGATAATTAGTTTTATTGTGAAAAATGTGATCTGGTTGGTAAACGCAGTGACAGTAACGTTGTTAGAGTTGTTACTCTATGTTTTTGGATGGTTTGGGTTGAGGGTTTTAGTTTGTAACAGCCATAGTTGACCGCGGCTAAATCCAATGTTAGCATCGCCGACCAAAATCATAGAATGGATGCTCATGACTCCCCTTTACATTGACAAAAAATAAGATTTATGACGATAAACGACCGGTTAACATTGCTAGCGATTGAGTTTGTACTGACCCTAATCGGGGGCAAAAAAAAACAGCAACCAATCATTAATATGGCGCAGCAGACAAATTATAAGCAATCGATTAAGCAGTTAACTAAAGAGCACAACATTGAGATTAAGTCTCACCTGGCGCGAAATAAAAATATCGCCAAGTTAACCTTACCTGCGATTATATTTGACCACCAAGGCGCGCCTTTTATTATCGCCAAAGCCAGTGATGACAGTGTCTTAGTGCAATCACCTGTAGAGCAAACACCGCAAGTTTGGTCATTAGCACAACTGCAACAAACCTGGAATGGTCGCTGGCTAAAAGTGAGTCAGGCACAAGCCCGTTTTGATATTAGTTGGTTTATTCCTGAATTTTTAAACCATAAAAGACTGCTCGGCGAGATCTTGATTTTTTCCTTCATTTTACAACTTTTAGCCCTTATTTCGCCGCTGTTCTTTCAAGTTGTCATGGATAAGGTCTTGGTCCATCAAGCTTGGTCAACCCTTGATGTGTTGGTGTTTGGCTTAGTCGTGAGCGGTATTTTTGAGGTGATTTTACGCGGCTGCCGACAATATCAATATGCTCATACCGCTAATCGAATTGATATTGCGCTTGGCCTTAAAATGGTTGAGCATTTACTGGGTTTACCGCTATTATTTTTTAAGTCCCGCCAAGTTGGTGCCATTGTCACTCGGGTGAGGGAGCTCGACTCGATCCGTGAATTTTTAACCGGCACGATGTTTACCTTGACCGTTGATTTTTTGTTTATGTTTATTTTTTTAGCGGTAATGAGCATATTATCGCCGCTATTAACCCTGTTGTTTATGGCGACAATGCCGTTGTATGCGGTGGTGGCTTGGTGGCTGACCCCAAGAATGCATCGAGGCATTGAGCAGCAGTTTACACATGCCGCCGCCAATACATCATTTTTAACCGAAACGGTCGCGGGGGCCGAAACGGTCAAAAGCTTAGCACTTGAGCCACGGTTTAACCGCCGCTGGGACGAGCAAACGGAGCAAATGATCAGTGTGGGTTACGATGTTCAGCAACTGAGTAATAAATCAAATCATGTGGTGCAGTTAATTCAAAAAATCACCACGGTGATGATTTTATGGTTAGGCGCCAGCGAGGTTTTGTCCTTGAAAATGACCATCGGGCAGTTGATTGCCTTTAATATGATGGTCAATCATTTGTCACAACCCTTGGCCAAAATGGTTGAGCTGTGGGGCCAATATATTCAAACTCGGGTCGCGGTCGACAAGTTGGCCGATATGTTAAATTTACCAGTTGAGCAATATACTGGGGCTGATAGCGCCGAGTTAAGCGGGCAGATTGACTTTTCCAATATTACCTTTCGTTATCAACCAGATATACCACCCACCATTAACCAGCTTTCGCTGTCAATTGCCGCCGGTGAAACAATTGGCGTGGTGGGCACATCGGGTTCGGGAAAAAGCACTTTAGCGCGCTTATTGCTGCGACTTTATAGTCCTGAGCAGGGAGAGATTCGGGTCGATGGCATTTCGCTCAATCAATTGTCGGTTGAGCACTTACGCCAGCAGATTGGAGTGGTGCTGCAAGAAAGCTACCTGTTTAATAAAACAGTAACCGAAAATATCGCGCAATCGTGCCCCCAAGCACCGCTCGCTGACATTATTGGTGCGGCGAAACTTTCGGGTGCCCATGAGTTTATTGTTAAATTAGCCAAAGGTTATGACACAGTGATCGCCGAAGGTGGTCAGTCTTTGTCGGGCGGTCAACGTCAGCGTTTGGCGATAGCCAGGACCTTATTATCTAATCCGCGAATTTTAATCCTCGATGAGGCTACCAGTGCGCTTGATGATGAGACGCAAGCACTCATTCTGGCGAACATGGCCAAAATAGCCAACGGTCGAACCGTCATCACCATCGCTCACCGGTTGTCGACCGTGCGTGATTGTGACCGGATTATTGTGTTAGACAAAGGCCAAATAATTGAACAAGGCAGCCATCAATATTTATTAGCTCATGGCCAGCAATATCCACGGTTGTGGCAGCTTCAGCAAGATCTAAAACAAGAGTTTAAGCAGGAAAATAATGATTAAAAAATTAACGATATTTACGTGGTTTAAAGGGCGTCGCGCTGCGGTAAATAATCATTATGATTTTTTACCTGCGCATTTAGCCTTAGCCGATCAACCGCCGTCACCGTTTGCGCGTATCACCGGATTAACTATCAGCGGAGGCATTATTATTGCGCTGATCTGGGCGTGCTGGGGGCAACTTGATGTCCAAGCCACTGCCACGGGCCAGCTCGTGGTATCAGGCCGCTCGCAAGTGATCCAAGCTTACGAACAAAGTCGCCTTATTGCCATTCATGTTAAAAATGGCCAGCGAGTGGAGCAGGGTACACCATTGCTTAGTTTGAACACCCTTGGTGTTAATCAAGACATTGCACGGTTGCTAAGCCAGTCCCAATACTATCGTGATGAATTGATCCGCTATCAGGTGTTAATCGCTGGTAATCAATTAGCCGATCATCCAAACTTCTTGAGTTTAACGGCTGAACAACAAGCACGGATCGCGGCAAACTTTTTAAGCGAGCAGCAAGAATATACCGCCACATTAGCGGGGGTTCAAGCCGAAATAGCGGTTAATCTATCGTCACAAGCCGCTCGTCAATCAGACATTAATGCCTTGGTGAAACTCAGTGATAATATCAAGTTACGCCTCGATGCCCGCCAAGCGTTGAAGCAGCTCAATGTCATCAGTCAGGTCGAGTTGCTAAGCCAAGAAAAAGAGCTTTTAGAGTCCCAGCGGTTGCTCGCACAACAACAAGCCGAACTGGCTATATTGCGTGCAAAAAGCCTTAGCTTAACCCAGCAGCTGCACAGTTTTAGCGCCAGAAAACGTCGTGAATGGTTCGATAAACGAAAAGCAGCGCAATTACAAATAGGCGCCTTAGAGCAAGAGCTGTCAAAATTCCAAGAACGTGAGCAGCTTGAAATTATTCGCTCACCGGTGACTGGCACGGTCCAACAATTGACGGTTTATACACTTGGCGCGGTATTACAACCGGCCCAAAACCTGATGATTATTGCCCCAGATGACTCAGTGACCTTGGCTGAAATTCAAATTCTCAACAAGGATGTCGGCTTTATTTACGCGGGACAAACGGTGACAATTAAGGTCGATGCTTTTCCTTATACCCGTTATGGCACTATTGAGGCGACATTGCTCAGTGTCTCGCGCGATTCAACTAAAGATGAGCGTTTAGGGCTGGTTTTTCCGGCGCAGGTTAAATTACAGCATAACAATATCATGGTTGATGGTCAGCAAGTAGAACTCTCTCCGGGGATGTCGGTGGTGGCAGAAATTAAAACCGATAAACGCCGGGTGATTGATTATTTACTGAGCCCAATCCAGCACTATCAAGCTGAAGCATTAAGAGAAAAATAACCATGGACATGATATTGCCCGTCAGTGTTAGTCACGATCCACTTAATAATTTCGCCTTGGAAGCCCTAATCTATGCCGGACAAAAGTTTCATAAAAAATCAACCCTAAACCAGTTACAACATGGCTTAGGACTACTCGATCGCAATTTAACCTGTGATCAAATAAGGGAAGCAGCGGCACTAATAGGTTTAAAAAGCAAGGTAGAGAAGCTGCCATGTCAGGCGCTAATAACCATACCGTTACCGGCGTTGATCTGGTGCGATGAGCAATGGCAGGTGATCGAGCATTGTGATGAGCACCACTGGACGCTTTATAATCCACAGCAACAAACCGCCGAAGAGCACCCCTTAATACCAGCGAGTTATCGGGTGATTTTATTGGCGGAACAAGCGCTAACCACAGCTCAGGTCAAGTTTGGTTTATCGTGGTTTATACCCTCGGTGCTACGGCAACAATCCCAGTTACGTGATGTTTTTTGTTATGCCATTGTATTACAGCTATTTGCCCTAGTCAGTCCGTTGTTATTTGAAAATTTAATCGACAAGGTACTGGTTGGACGTAGTATTTCGAGCTTACACGTACTGGGCTTGGCAATGTTAGCCATGGCACTAGCCGAGCCACTTTATAGCTATTTACGCCATAAGGTGTTTGGTCATTTAGCCAGTCAGGTCAATGCGGAATTGTCAGGCAAGTTATATCGTCATTTAATTGGCTTGCCGATTAGTTATTTTAAACAGCGCCAAACAGGGCAGATAATTGCCCGGATCCGTGAAATGGCGCAAATCAGGCAATTTCTAACTGGCTCAACCCTGATGTTGTTGCTCGATTTTATTTTTGTCACGGTCTTTTTGACCGTGATGTTTTATTACGCGCCGATCTTGACCTGGATTGTGATTGGCTCTTTGGTGGTGTACTTTTTATTGTGGTGTATTGCTGGACCGATTATTCGGCGTAAAGTGACGGTTGAATATGAGACAGATGCTAATGCGACAAGCTTTTTAACCGAAACCATTACTGGCATTGAAACGATAAAAACCACAGCGGCGCAGCCACACTTTATTAAACAATGGCAACGGACGTTGAGTGAGCAATTAAATAAAAGCTTTAGCGCCCAAAAATCTGGGCTGATCGCCGGGCAATCGATTGCTTTAGTTCAGAAGATTACCAGTGCTATTTTATTGTGGTGGGGAGTGAGCGAAGTGCTTAATGGTCGTTTAAGTCCGGGGCAATTGGTGGCATTTAATATGCTGGCCGGTCATGTGACACAGCCAGTGTTGCGGCTAGCGCAAACGTGGCAAGACTTTCAACATACCTTAATAGCGCTGCGCCGAGTCGGTGATATTCTCGACCAACCGACCGAAAATGACCAAGAAGGCATGGCCTCAATGCCGCAAGTTGATGGTGCGATTGAATTTCGTCATATCCGTTTTCGTTACCATAAAGATACCCCCGAGGTGTTAGAAAACCTGTCATTGTCAATTAAATCAGGGCAATTTATTGGGATCACCGGACCATCAGGATCGGGAAAAAGTACCTTAACCCGATTGTTACAGCGTTTATATGTCCCGCAACATGGTCAGGTATTGGTTGATGGCATGGATTTAGCGATTGCCGACCCAGTCTCACTACGGCGTAACATGAGTGTGGTGTTGCAAGACAGTATATTATTTACTGGCTCAATTATTGAGAACATCCGCTTATGCCAGCCCCAAGCCAGTGATGAGCAAGTACACGATGCCGCCCGTTTGGCTGGTGCGCTTGAGTTTATTGCACTGCTGCCCCAAGGTTTTGAGCAAAATGTCGGTGAAAAAGGCGCTAATTTATCGGGCGGTCAACGGCAGCGAATTGCGCTAGCACGAGCGCTGTTAAGCGATCCTAAAATATTGATCCTCGATGAAGCAACCTCGGCACTTGATTACGCTTCCGAAGCCGCCATTATGGCCAACATGCCAGAGATCTCAAGTAATCGAACGGTGATTAGTATTGCCCATCGGCTTAATACCATTCGTCATGCCGATAAAATATTTGTGTTGGCCCAAGGTCAGATTAACGAAAGCGGCAGTCATGACGAACTGCTGGTCCAACAAGGTCTGTACCATAAACTATGGCGACAGCAAGTCGGCGCATAGGCAACAGGCCATGGGTTAAAAGCAAATTAATCCACCAATTAAGTAGCTTGAGGTGGCTAATATGGTCGTTCAATCTTGTGAAGGGAAAGTAACAGTTTGGGGGTATCAAATAAATGATTAACATTGATAATGTAGGGAATTATCACTAAAGTCAATTGTACTAACTAATTGCTAACTTTGGTTCGTTTTTCACCGATTTAACACTTGAAAATTAACGGTTTATTGTTTGTTTAAATCGGATGCTATAGGGTCCAGAACCCTATCTTTGTGCCACTCATTTAGAAAAACCTGAATACATTAATTTGTGTTCGAGCTTTTTGCGTTGTAGCGCCTCGGAAGTTAAACAGCGGTTTATGTCACAACCACCATAGCGATATGTTCATCTGAGTAAGCGGGGGCGTATTTTTTGAGTAAACTTAGCTATCACATCCGTTAAATTTACAACGCTAAGTCGCCCGTAATAACCAGTGTCGATATGATAAGTATTACCTATCCAGACGGGTACTTGGCTTGGGTTGTGACCGTGAATAGAAAAATCGACGCCGCCATTATCAATAGCTACTCTTCGCTTAAACACGCTGCGTTGCCAAAGTAGATCGCTAACTGTATTCGCGATCGATTGAGGGAAGTGCTGCCAGTTCCAATCTTGCGATATTGTATGTGATAACCCAATGGTGTGATTTTGATAAGACAATTGAATCGATAACGGCAGTTTTAGTAATGGCTGGCAAAAGCTTATGAGTTGCTCTTTATCGTATTGCTCATGCCAGCGACCACCATTTTGGTTCCATATAGCCAATGCTTCGTCATCATTGCTTAGTACAGACTCAAGCATTAAATGTTCATGGTTACCTAACAACCTAACTGCGTTTACGCCATGCAGATAATCTAACACCGCAACGCTATCAGGCCCACGATCGATCATATCACCTAAACAAATTAATGTATCTGCTACTGGGTCAAAGTTCACACGGGTTAACGATTCTCTCAGGAGCGAGTAATCACCGTGAATGTCCCCAACGACAAGTACGCGCCTATCGCAATCAATGGATAGGTGTTCAATAGGTAATACTGACGAGATGGCATTAAATTGAATCATAATTTCCCAGTATAAAAAGAACCATGCACGTCTTAAGATTAATCCTAAAAGCATGTTCTAACAATGGCTTTATCAATTAACGTTGATAATATCCGTGGATATAATATTTACCTATTCTTTAAAAGTCATTGAATCTCAATCATATTTTTAACACCGGTTTGCTTACGCTAAACAGATCTGATTTCGACCAGCACCTTTGGCTTTATATAACGCTTTGTCAGCGCTTTTTAAGGTACTTTCGCGCGTTAGTGCAACCGCGACCCCGCCACTAATGGTCACCGATACTCGTTTTCCTTGGCCGCCTTGGCCTCGTTGATTACGGCCCTTTTTATTGTCTTTGCTTCGCTGACTGCTGCGCAACACTAAACTGCTGTTTTCGACACTGATCCGCACTTTCTCTAATGACTCGGCTGCTTTGTCGATGTCGGTATGGGGAAATAAGATACAAAACTCTTCGCCCCCATAACGATAAGCTGTGCCGCCCTGTACTTGGCCTATTTTTGTGGCAACTAATCGCAAGACCTGATCGCCAACATCGTGACCATAGGTATCATTAAATTTCTTAAAAAAATCGATATCTAACATCGCAGCGGTATAGTTTTTCCCAAGCTTAACCATACGTTCGTTAAGCGCTCTGCGCCCAGGGAGTCCCGTGAGTTCGTCGATATAAGCCATGGTTAATGAGTGTTTAAAGAGCGCGAGCAGTAAGAGCAACTGACTAAACGCGCAATACAAACTCAATGTTATTTGCTGCTGTGGCGGATTGATTAACAGGTAGCTATTAAAAGCGACGGTGACCAATAGATATCCGTCAATCAATGCGCCGTTTTTAAACAGTTTAAAAAACAAAATAGACAAACAAACTATCACCACCACGAGGCTTGGTAGACTCACCGCGTCATTAAATAGCATTAGATTAGGCCAATCGATCCAACGTAAGAACAGCTGATTTTTTAAGTTAACTAGAAAGATTAAAATCAGTGGTTGGGCAATGATAATTGACAAGCGGATTAAGCCAACACGATTAAAACTGCCGCGTTCTCTGTAAAATGCTACTAGCAACACGTTTAAGCTAAGGACAATTAATATCAATTGGTTAAGGTTAGAGTCTGACAAGTTAAGCGACAAATACCCCCACACCAGTACGCCAATGAGACTGGTAAATAATAACCGACTTTGGTTGAAAAATGCGCCATGAACAAACATCAGCGACATGATAATAACAGGTGACCACTGCGCCAATAACTGGAGCTGTTTTGGGATTGGGCTGAGCAAGGTTAATAAATAGCCGCTGGTTGAAATAAGTACCACTGGCAATAATAATACTTTTAGTGCGCGTAATAATCTAAACACTTAATTTCCTAGATAATGATGTTAATTGACTCTAAGCAGATATTGCCGTCGTCGTAGTCGTCTGTTTTAAAGTGATGCAAGCTCGAGAACAAATGTTAAATATCCTAGAGGGTATATGTCAACTCGTTGATGTTCAAATCGATTAAATTTTTAACGGATTAAATAAGAAATCTTCATGTGTTCATTATCCTTATTTAAAATAGCGGTCGCTATTGTGATGGTCAGCCTACTTAATCGAAATGGTATAATCGGCGTTTACGACTAGATTGTGCCAACAATAAATGAGTTGATTAGCAAGGGCGAAGGATAAGGGATAAAAGTCGGTATAAAGGGACCAATACGTGGATATTGGGACGTTTGACACACTCTAGGGACGAATAACAAAAAGCAATAATTGAGTGGGGGGCAGATCACAATTAAGAATTCATCGCATCGTTTGATTTTCGACTAAAGGTAGGCGCAGTAACATGCCCGTTGCTATTAACTGCTCAACGGGCATGTGGCGTTGTTATTCGTGGTAAATTCGCAGCTTCACCGTCGAGGTGGCGTCGTTGCCCGTTTTGCCAAGTCGTGATGAAATCACATAAACGCCTATCTTAGTATCCGCGTCAACCTTCACATTAACCGCCGCAAATGGACGTCGTCTCGTGTCTCGCGATAACTCTTTAAACTCACCATCTTCAAAGGTGCCAACCATTATGTCAGTATCGCTTTTGCGTTCGCCAACGGCTAATACCAGTACATTTCCAGATGCTGGCGTGATGAAGTCGACCATGGTAGCAGGCACGCCATTGATCACCTGACTCGCTTTAATAATGACATCTTGAGTGCTTAAATGGACCGTCTTTTCAATGTTAAAGTGACGTTGCCAGCCGGCAAGTACTTTTTCAAATATTGACTGGTAGGCAATTTCTTCGGCTTTATCTCTACTGGTGTACTTGTCAAATCCAAGGTGCCATTTGGCTTTAAGATCATCGATTAGGAAGCCTTCGCCGTCAGCTAGAAGCGGCCTGAGCAAATCGACCCGCTGTGCGTAATTGATTTGCACGGCGTTGGGAATGCGGTAACCCTCGCGGCTGATCCCGACAACATTGCCTGCGTTTAGTAATGCGATGACTTCACCACGAGCATTAATAATAGGTGAGCCACTGGCGCCACCAATGGCGGGTAACGAATGCTGAATCAATTGCGCTAGGCCAAAGGGTGATTGACTACGGAAAAAATCGGTTATCGAAGTAATGTTTGCTACTTGAATGGTGGGTGTTGGCTGGGCAAACACTTGCATCTGCACCCCTTCCATTGGAAATCCAACGTACGCTACTTCCATGCCACTGGTTAAATTCTGTAAGGTCTTATTTGACGCTAACGGTAGTGGGGCAGCTAATCCTTCGACTGACTTTGGATAGAGCAAGGCAACATCGTAGCCGGGGATGAAATCAACAGCCGACATATTGCCACTAGCACTAATTGTCTTTGGCGCAGCGTCTTTCCATGCTTTGGAAAACTCAGCATACGCAGGATGCATAGCGACACTCTCGATAACATGGTCTTGGTGAGGCTCCACAATAGAGCGCACGATAAATTGTTGGCTACCGTCTTTAGGCATGTCTTTAAATATTTGTGCAACGTGAGAGTTGGTGGCCAATGAATTGTCACTAGCGACCCACGCTGTCCCCATTGGTGACTCACCCGCTTTACTCTTTAGCACAACCAAGTAAACAGAATTACTTAACTTATTGGCCATTTCACCAATATCGGCATCAATCGCCTGATAAATTTGTTCAATCGCCGAGCCAGCTTGTTGATTCATTTGTTCAATTTGTTGATTGGTTTGCCACGCTTTATACCCGAAGCCCCCACCAAGTAACACCACAAAAGCGATGGCAAAACTCATTAGATGCGAACTGTTCTTTACCTTGGTGTGGATTTCATCGCTATGGGCATAGGTTAGGGTTTTTGGCATTTGTAAGTCGTCAACATAGTCGACACTAAAGCTTGGCCCATCTTTGGCGCCCAACGCAATCACACAACTGTCGGGCAACTCCATATCATCGACCGCCAACACACCATCAATAAACACGGGGTTTTTGGTATTAACTCTTACCTCAAAGCGGCCGGCATCTTCTTGTATTACTAAATGCTTGCGACCAACCGTGGTGAACTCGCTGGGGTAAGTTACTTGACAGGACTGTGCGTCACGGCCGATGGATATTTCACTGTCGCCGTCAAACAAATGCTCAGGCACCTGCATTGGCCCAATGATATTGGTGATTTTTAATTTCATAAACTAACTTTCCCTAGTTATTGTGGCTTTCCTTAGGTGGCAGCACAATCTGATTAGAACTAACCTTATAAGCTTAGTACAGAAATACTGTCAATGCGCTAATTCATGCTAGATTAAATAACTAACCCCAGTCAAATATTAGCGACCAACTAATGACGGTATATCCGATAGAATTAAGTGCACAGTTGAAACGATGGATCAGCGAAGGATCACTGGCTAACTCGTTCGATCATGATGCACAAACAGCAACGCAGTCATGGCTTAATGCTTTTGTCATGCTAGACCAGCAAAATAGAGTGGCCGCTAGCGCTATTTTTACTCAAACCGCTAATGATGAAACGGAGATTGGCTTTTCCAGCCAAGTAGAATTGGCGCTGTTAAGTCCTTTTCGTTATCGCCATGATAAAGCCGTGATTAAGCGCTTGGTCAACGCAACAACGCAGCTTAAAGACACGCGTTTGTTGGCGCGGGTATATCATGCCCTAGCGGCGGTGATGCTAATCATGCCAAATTATTCAAAAGCGTTAGAATATGCACTTGCTTGCAAACAAATTTATCTGCGTTTGGCTGAGCCTCACGGTATTTCGCTGTGCAATGACTTACTTGCTGGTATTTATGTGGCGATGGCAGATAACGAGCAGGCGTTCGTTTTATACACTCAGGCGCTAGCACTTGGCGCACAAATTGATGATATTGCTGGACAGGCTCACACATTACTGAATTTGGCACAGCTTTGCTTACAGTCGGGGCGTTATCGACAAGGGCAAGATTTTTGTTCACTTTATGGGGCATTGGAGGATAAAAACCTAGACGCTAGAATGCATTATCTACAAGCGCGCTTGATGATGGGTATGAAGCAGTGGCAACAGGCAAATCAACACATCCACGACGCGATAAACTTAGCAACTGACGACACCACAGACCAATTGTTTTTATGCATTAAAGAACAACTAACGATAGCGCAATATTTAGATCCACAACCCGCTCAAAACAACATGTTGGCTAGATTAATTACGCTGCAACCGGAAAATAGTCCAGTTCATCAGGCGACAGTTGAACTTGCTAGTCATTATGTTAATCCTCAATCTTTACAACCCGCTACTATTACTAAACTGCAACAATCGTTAGCGCAATTAAACTTACCGCTATTGGCGTTAGAGTATTGCTGCTGGCTGGGCCAACGTGTCAGTGTTTTTTGTGAGCAAGAGGCGGTTGAGTATTGGTTACAAGCGCGTCAATGGGCAAGCTTGCTACACAATAAAACCCTGATAAGAGAAATCGATACACGACTTAATCACTGTCATAGCGGCCACCTATTAACAGCACAATCAACCAATAAAAGTAAGTCATTAAGGTGGCGGTTTGGCGAGGATTATCTAGTGTTACGTCAATTGGGGGCAGGGGATAGCGCGCAAGTGTTTCTGGCTTATGACTTACTAAACGAGCGCGAGGTGGCGATTAAACATTTTAATCAGGGTGAACTTCTCGATCATCGTCAGCAACAACAGCATTGGCAGCAAGCGCAATTGGAATTTAGCGCGTTAGCCTCGTTGGCTCATCCGGCTATCGCCAGTGCCTATGGTTTGGGCAGAGATCAAAACAATGTTCCTTTTTTGGTGGAGCAATATATTGATGGTCCAAATTTACATCAGGTGATGGCGCAATCAAATACCGTGGAGCATGCCCTTGTCCATTTACTCCCTATTGCACGGGCAATCGCGCTAATTCACGATCGCGGGATGATCCATCGCGATATTAAACCCGCTAACATAATAGTGAGTAAGCAAGGAACGAGTGTACTTATCGATTTTGGCATTGCGCTACTAAAGAACAGATCTGGGGCTGGCGCTGCACGAGGCTCAGCTGATTATGTTGCGCCGGAGCAAATGCACAGCGTAATCGTTGACCCCACCGTTGATTTATTTTCATTGGGCAGCATACTTTATCACTGGCTTACCGGAACGCCTTATCCAATATCGAGCAAGCCAAAAGGCTCCTTTCAAACATGGTTTGATGCAAAGCTAGCGCCGCCATCACTACCTACCGATAACATCAACAATCAGCAGCTCTATAACCTAATCAGATGCCTACTTGCCCATCAGCCAAGTCAACGCCCTCAATGTGCCCACGCGGTCGCCGATGAGATGCAGGAGATACTATCGGAATTACAGAGTTAACCGAAGATTGTTGCGAGCACTGCAACGAAGGCTATTTACGGACAAAAATAGGCCTTAAACATCGTCTTAACTCTGCCCGTTGTGGTTTGGTGCAGTCATGGCTTAAACTGTAAATACATTGGCTTCTTTGTGCAATTCCTTGGCGAGGTTGGCAACATCGAGACTCGCTCTCGCGTTATTTTGAGAATCGCTTGCTACTTGCTCACCAATATCTCTAATTCTCACAATGTTTCGGTCAACATCAGCAACGACCGCTGACTGCTCTTCAACGGCTGTCGCCACTTGTACGGTCATGTCAGAAATTGCTTCGACATCTGAAATAATTTCATTTAGGACACCTTCAGTATCTTTAGCGAGTAATACACTGGACAGCCCCTGTTCTTTACAATGATTCATGGTGCTTACAATTGCAGATGTCGTCGATTGGAGCTCATTGATAATAGTCGTGATCTCCGAGGCTGAGGATTGAGTGCGCACGGCTAGTGTTCTTACTTCATCGGCAACAACGGCAAAGCCGCGCCCTTGCTCGCCTGCGCGAGCAGCCTCGATTGCAGCGTTTAACGCCAGTAGATTCGTTTGGTCTGCAATCCCTTTTATTACTTCTAATACAGAAGAAATCCCATTACTTTTTATTTCTAAATTGAGAACTTCACCTTCTGCCACCACAAGCTCGTCTGATAGCTGATTAATATTAAGCATCGTTGCATCTAGCTTTTCCTTTCCTTGTCCAACTTTAATCGCTGCAGCATCGGTTTTTTCTTTAGTGCTATGCGCATTATTGGCAATCTCAGTGGCAGTGAGCCCCATTTCGTTAACTGCAGTCGCGACCATATCTGTTTCTGATGCTTGGTTGAATAAACCTTCAGATGTCTTTTCTACGTTGACCGAGACGATATCTGTTGAGTGTGTTAAAGCCTCGACCGTTTGATTGAGGTTTGTGATTAAGGATTGAAAATGCGCCATAAAAATATTGAACTCATTAGATATCGCACCTACTTCGTCTGATCTTACCTGACAACGTTGAGACAAATCATTGCTTTTTCTGATTTGCGAAATCCGCTTTGAAAACTCTTGTAAAGGCGTTATGATTTGCTTGGCAATAAGGCTAACAATCAATCCAATAAATATAGAAATAGCAATAAATGTTGCAAGATGCATTGATTTTTCAGAACTGATGTACTGATTGACATAGTTATTTAATCGAATGACCTCGTTTTCGAGTAACCCCTCCATTTCTCTAACAGCGTTACGCATTTTTCCTTTTATCCCCGATGTAGAGTCAAATCCAATGTCTGCGGTTGCCCTTACCACGCGGTTAAATTGTAGTTGGTACTCAGCTAAGAATTTCAGGCTCTGGGGATCCCCCAGTTTCGCTGATAATAACTCAACATTTTTGTTCACTCTGGCAATATGTTTTTGATCGGTGCGTAACAGAAAGTCTTTTTCGTCTCGCCTAATTGTTAGCAACAGTAGCTTTGCTTCATTGTCATTCGAGTGGATAATGTTATTTTCCAATCGATGCGTTGCATTGAGTAGTTGGCCATAATTCCCCTGGGTTTCATCTAAACCGCGGCTGGTTGACAATTTGGCTAACTCAGAAAAATAGTTACTATACTCCTTTAGCTTTTTTGTAATAACATCCATTTTTCCTAGGGAAACATCTGAGGATTGTAAAACAAGTTTCAATTCTATTAGTGCTGCTTGTGCTTTCCTTGCTGTTAACTCAAAAGCCTTTTGATATTTCTTATCTTGTCGCAGTAAATAGTCTTTCTCATAGCGTCTTAGCTGAAGCATAGATATTTGCATATCTTTCAAGCGAAACTGAATCTCATTGAGTGAAGAGATATTCTTTTTACTGAGGGACGTCTCGATGTAAATCGCGATAAGGCCAAGAGAGACCAAGGCGATTATCAGAATCAATTTTTGTTTAATACTCATGTTAATTTTTCTCTTGTTTTTGTGGCTCGCTAATCTTGGTCACCATTATGTTTCAGACAGTGCTTTTACTCGTCGGTCTAAGTGCTAAATTTTAACGTTGTAAAACCTCCAAACAATATAGCTATCGAGTGTCTTTCTTTGTTCAAAGCAGCGTTATTTCACTCAATATACTAAGACATTTTTAATGGATTTTAGTATGCGTGCTATTGCAAAGTGTGCGCATTTTACACGCAAAGCCAATAAAGTAAACTGCAAGTTTACTTTATTGGCTAAAGTCGGTAATGTAGCGTCATAAAATGTAGAGAGAGACCCATATGTCGAAAAAACTGACACTGTCACAGCAAAAATATCTCGATATCATTGGCGCTGCTAAAAAAGAATTCATTGAATATGGTTTTATGGAGGCCAACATGGAAAGGATATCCGCGTCTGCAAAAGTCTCCAAACGTACGCTGTATCGCCACTTTGAAAGTAAATCAGTGCTCTTTGAAGCCGTATTAATCGTTATCAATGACTCAGTAAATAGAAATGTGTCGTATCCATTTGATGACAACAAAAGCACAGAGCAACAGCTTAATGAGATTTCCTATAAAGAACTAGAGGTGATTTACTGCGACTACGGTATATCATTAGCACGAACCATTTTGATGGAGTTTTTACGTCAGCCAGCAATGGCGAATAAATTAGTTAAGCATACCTATAACTCTCGAGCTATTACTCAATGGTTCGAAGATGCTATCGACGCTGGAAGACTAAAAAATGGCGACACCAAATTGATGACAGAGGTGTACGTTAGCTTATTCCAAGGCTTACTCTTTTGGCCCCAAGCGATGAGTACAGACATCGAACTATCAGCAGATGAGATACAAAGCAAAGTGAACACGGTAACAGCTGTGTTTATCCAATCGTATGGGCTTAAATGAAGCGATAATATTTGACCTACGTCATCGATTGATTTAATCGGCGGCATGGTCAATTACTAATCGGTCTATTTGACCTTAATAGCTGTATTATCGTTTTTAGTTGTACTAGGTCGTTATTTTTAAGACCTGCTAATTTAGTGGTTATTTGTAGGAGTGTAGTTAAATGGTCTCTCGTTTTACTAGCGTACCAGACATCTGGAAAAGTATTTTTGAAAAGAGTAAACAACCAATATTACTCCTGTCAAAGCAAAAAATTGTGGCCTGCAATCAAGCTGGCGTCGACTTTTTTGAGCTTGATTCTTTTCAGGACTGTGTCGATCTGCACCCAAGTGAGCTTTCACCTGAATACCAGCCTGACGGTCAGGACTCTTTTACTAAATCGCAAGATATGTTTGCCAAGAGCAAAGAACTAGGGGCATATCAGTTCTATTGGGTTCACTTGAGCGCAAGCAAAAAGCTTAGGCGCGTGTTAACAACGTTGACTGACATTTCAACCGACACGCAAGAGATATTTTTTGCCCAAATTGCTAGTTTAAATTGCCATAAACCACTCATACTAAGCTTAGCTGGTAGGCTTAACACGGGAAAGCATAAAGAATCTATCGCACAGCCGATTGAAAAGAGCATTGACTATGACCTTTTACATCAACATAAAAGCGCTATAGATGTTAGTGCGATAGTCTCAAAAACTGATGTCGCGGGACGAATTACTTATGTAAACAATCTATTTTGCGAAGTTTCAGGATATAGCAGGGCCGAATTATTGGGTAACACCCACAGTATAATCAAGCATCCTTCTACTCCTCGTTCCGTTTATGTCGACTTATGGAAAACAATTAAACAAGGAGATGTTTGGCATGGCGTTATTAGAAACAAACGAAAAGATGGAAAAGACTATCATGTGTCCAGTACCATCAATCCCATCTTCAATGATAGTGGCGTGATCACTGAATTTATATCAATTCGTCATGACATTACCAAACTCTATGAACAAGAAAATATTTTGTTGCTTAAGAATAGCGACTTAGAGACGAAACTTGGCAACAAGAACAAATTGATAGATGAGTTAGATACCGGCCAATACAGCACAGTAGCTATCGCAGGCATAGGGCAATTAAGTGACATTCAACGAATTTACTCGCATAGAGACTATCTTGGTCTGATATTTAATATCGTAGACTTTCTTAATAAACAGCTAGTAGATGGCGTATCTCTATATCGAGTAAGTGATAACCAATTTGCGTTTCTTTTTAAAGAAGGTGGGTCAACGGATAAGTTTGAACATTGGTGCATGACAATGACAGGGTTATTTAATCACCGTACTTTCTTGATCGATAATATTCGCGTATCACTATCAATAAAATTAGGCTTGTCGTGTACAGTCGATGACACTTGTTATAACAACGCCTCACTGGCCTTAAGTTTTGCTGATAAGCATAACCAGACTGTGAGTACTTATCAGAAAAATGATAACCTTCAGGCCGAAATTATAACATCCATGGCCTGGACGCAAAAATTAACCCAGGCGATAAAATCGCAGAGTTTCTTTATATTTGGGCAGCAATTAGTCGATATCAATGGTGCACATTACTCAACTGAAGTCTTAATGAGGCTAAAAGAAAATACAACCTCTGAGTATATATCTCCATTTTTATTCTTAGAATATGCCAGAAAAGCGAAAGTGTATGATCTGATCAGCGAGATCGTGATTAAAAAGGCTTTTGACTTCTGTTTTAGCACCAAAAAAAGAATATCAATAAATCTTGAGCAAGCAGACATTTTAAATGATCATACCTGCCAGCTTATTCTCTCTCTGCTGGAGAAAACAAGCTGTGGTGAACTGATCACTTTTGAGTTAGTTGAGTCTCACAGTTTAGATTTAGAAAGTAAGCGTGTGCTAACATTTATAGAAGAAGTTAAACGCCATAATTGCCTCATCGCGATTGATGATTTTGGTAGCGGCTATTCTAATTTCAATTACCTAACTATACTCCCGATAGATATACTAAAAATAGATGGCTCGTTAATCAAAGATATTGTGCACAATGAAAAGCATTTCGCGATTGTTAAAGCGATAGTTGCGTTTTCACATGCGTTAAACATCAAAGTCGTCGCAGAATACGTTGCCAGCAAAGCTATTTTTGATAAATTGGCGGCGCTTGATGTCGATTACTTTCAAGGATATTACTTTGATGAGCCTAGTTGTCTCGAGTCCTAGTGAGTGAGGGCATGCGCCGAAACACAAAAGGCGCATGCTTTTTTTGAGATTACTTAGTCAATAAGTATTTGGTTAACTGGGTCTGAGTCATCACATGAATGCTATCGGCCGGTGCCGCATTAATCGTAAAGTAGTAAAACTGTGGGCCTAACTCTTTCCCTAATATCTCTCTAAAATAGGTTAGTTGCGCGCCATGTGCAGCGTCATCTTTAGGTAGCAAATGCGCCGATTTTCCATTAACACAACACCATGAGTGGACACCTACTTTACCTCCTTGGCGATATTCGCGCTTAAACCCTGCGGCAAATAGATCAACACCACCAGAATTTACATCGCCATCGCTTGGCACCACGGTGGTTAATTTGGCCTGATGAATGAGTCGACCCGTGTGCATATTGATATCGTCATTAATTGAACCGTCGATCTGTTGCAAGATTAAGGTGTCGACACTCGGGTTGTCTTCTATCAACTGCGCTATCTGAATGTAAGTTTTAGTGCCTAACGTGCCGTTTAAGGTGGCGGTGTTGTTATCTATTTCAAGACGGCTATTTCCTGCGCCGAAAAATGACTCGTTAATGATGAAGCGAACAGAGAAAATACCTTGTGTTATAGGGTTTTCAACCGTGCCTTGATAGATAATGTTGTTACCGTCTTCGCTCACGGTGATGGTTGATGATCTCAGCACAAGGTTATCTCCATCAATCGTTTCGACGATGCTTAATGTCGGCAGCGGCGTCTGCTTATCTTGATCAAATCCGAAGATCACAAAACCACGCTCAAACTGCGCGATGGCAGCGGGCTCATCGTCCATAAAACCGGTAAAACTGATGTCATATTCTTTGCCTTCAAATTGAAAATCAACCTGTTCGATTTGCGTGTTGAAGGTGTCAATGTAACCAGATATTTTTTCGGGTGCTATGCCATGGACTTCTTTAGCGACCGTTGTTTTGTCTTGCTCAGCGCTCGCCTTATTGTTACTACCACAGCCTTGTAGCAACATGGCTAATGTTAATGCTAGGGCAATAGAATGCGTTAATTTCATCTGACCTCCTGTAAGTTCTTGTTAATGTTGCAAGTATTATAGAGTCAGTGAGCGCTAGAATGTAGAGCAAAAGTGTGCGAGAAATGTAAGATATTGTTCAATTATTTGGGCCAAGGAAATCGACAAATTTAATCGGCAAAATGGCACTATTTGGGCTACGCTATCTTAAAGACCGCTAGTGCCGATATAGCGTAGTAGGAAGATTGACACGATAGTCGCACTTTTTGTTGCAGCAATAGCACGATTTTTTAGTAAAACTAGTGATTTACGCTGAGTGTAGAGTATTTGATACCCTAAGGAGTACAGCATGAAAATACTACTTAAGTTACTGTTAGTAATCTGGTTGTGTAGCACAAGTATTGGACTATATTCTAAGCCCCCTAACGCCGTTGTTACCGGATTAGTGGTCGAAAGCGCCATAGAGTCTGTTGATAACCTAATTCAAAAAGCGTTTGACCGACTGGACTTGTCATTATTGCAAGCAGGAATGGAGGCACGAGCGACCATTAAACAGGCTGAGTTCAGTCTCAGGGACGTAATGGATCACGGCGTCGATAAGCTTGACTCACAACAGCGAAAATTAGTCAGCCAATTACAAAGCTTTAAGCGCCTTATCGATGATGATGCGCAGAAGGTTCTTAGAGAAATCAGAGAAGAAAAAAATAGTGTGTTGTCTGAAATCCGTTTACTGGTATCCAATCACCCTGGGGCGATTAGAATTATTCCAAAATATGCTATTGAGGGTACAAAACATATAGAATTTCAGCTGCTTGGCACCGCGCTTTCAAAAGTTAAATTTGATAAAACGATGCTTAATTCACGTGCTAGAAAATTTACCATAGTAGGTCAGTCCGATACTCAAATGATTATTCGAGTGCCAATAGCTGCGATTGAAATGGCCAATTTAATGAGGAATGCTAAGGGTAAGCCCGCTGAAGCTATCGTTAGTTTTGAGTTTGTAGAATACTCGTGGTTTGACTTAGTTGAAGCCGACCGGCGTCGTTTTAGCGCGGTTGCCTATGTTATGCCAAAAAAAATTGGAACTGCCCAGGCTACCTTTAGTGGGAAAGTAGAAGAACTGATTGAAAAGAGAAAAAATATTACCAGCAGCACAGGCACCTTTGAGTCAAGTAGAACGGTTGGTATTGGTAGTGTTGGTGCTGGCCGAAAACGTGGAAAAGGAGTCATCAATGCGATGCTTGAAACCGATAGCGGTTGGAAATTTCGTACCAGTAGCGCAAAATTTGATTTGCGCTATTTCAAAGGGGGCTGCAATAAGAGACGGGTTAGCGCGCAGTTCATCGTAAAAAATGAACATCGTATTGCCCTAAAGGGGAACGCAGCAACGCATTTGGGACACAATTCTGTATGCGAAGTAAGAGTTACCTTGTCTGCAATTCAAACCAAACGAGTGTTAAAGGATCATTCACACAGTCTAAGTACGCAAACGATTTCGACTAATCATGATGTTAAATTTCAAATGTCAGCAAATAATTTAGCGGTGTTGAAAAATGCGAGATTAGATTATGTCAAAGTGACATCACCACTATTTGAGAACGGCACCAGATACATCAAGCCAGGGGAAGGGATTGGTGGATTGAAGCTAGAATATGATCCGTCTTCGAGGACCGCAATTCTCCGATTTAGGTATTTGCAATAAGTAAATCGGAGCGGTGCCAGTGCCGATCAAAACCGTAAGTCGGCGTTGGCTTTTTTTACGGACCTCGGCCAAAAAACGGCTCAAACATTGAACGACTCTAGATGCTTCGGCTTAGGTCTATGCAGCCATATTATCTGCAACGAGCAACACACAACGTAATGTTAATCCCAGGCCTGGCGGTGACGTTGCAGTGATGGTGCCGTTCATCTGTTCTATGCTTTGTTTCATAATCGACATGCCCAAACCATAGCCTGCTATTTCCTTGTCGCGACTTGTGTCGACACGATAAAACGGTTCAAATATTTTGACTAAATCGTGATCGTTGAGCCCCGCGCCGTCATCGGTAATGGTAAGGATAATATGGTGGGTTGTTTGGGTGATCGTAACGGCAATCTCGCAAGACTCGCCTGCATATTTAAATCCATTACTGAGCGCATTGTGTAACACGCTCGACAGAAGTGCTGGCTCAACCAGTGCATAGGCATTTGGACAATGGTCGTTGAAGGTGATGTTTTGAGCGGGTTTCGCTTGTAAACACATATCATCAACCACCCGTTGTAACAGTGGCCCTATTTTGGTGGGGGAGACTTGTACTTGGTAATGGCTGCTTTCAAGTCGGCTAAATTCAAGGATCTGTTGGATGAGATTATTCATCTCAACAACATCGTGTTCGATCTGCTCGAAATATCCTTGTTGATTGGGCTGCAACCGACTTTTTAATAGATGCATTGCGATGCTTTGGCGTGTTAGCGGCGTGCGCAACTCATGGGAGATATTTCGCAATAACTGTTTATGGCTAAGCACCAGCGTTTCGACGCGATCGGCCATATGGTCAAAATCATTTGCTAAGTGATTAAATTCTTGAATGTTGCTGTCAATTTGCGTGGCCACCCTGACGGATAAATTTCCTGACGCTAACTGCCGACTCGATTGTTGTAGTCGTTTCAGTGGTCTTTGTAAGTGTTTTGACAGCAACCATGACACAAAGACCAGTAGTGATAGCGCGACCAGCACTCGCATCGCCCATAACACGTGTTTTGCTCGGTCGGCCGGATGGAGTTGCCACGGCAACTGAATCATTAAGTGATAATCTGACGATAGATCGAGCGCGATAATCGGTTTGCGTATCTTATTGCCCATGGGTTTATCGACCGAACGACTAAAGGACATCTTCGATTGAATGTAGGGATGAACATTACGTTTGGTGATGCTGCTATGGGTCTCATCAACGACATAAATTGTGTAGTCTTGTCGCTCTTCCCATGTTTTTAATCCGGCCAAATTGTCGCTATCGATGTAGGACTGCGCCTCGCTAGCGAGGGTTTGAAATTCATGTTGTAGCTGATGGGGTAGGGTGAGTAATCCACCAATAATCATCGACTCAATCGCGGTCGAAAGACTTAAAATAACAATTAATACGGCGCTAAAATAGCAAAATAATTTGCTTGCAATGCTACGGCCAAACAAGGTCTTTATTATATTCATTGTCATTTCTACGCTTGAGGTTCAAAGCTGTAACCTATGCCACGTCTGGTTAAAATCATGTTTCGTGACAGCCCGGCTTGAATTAACTTACGGCGGATATTGCTGATATGCATATCGAGATTGCGATCAAATTCGCAGTGTTCCCGTTTTAGTACTTTTATCTGTAACTCCTTTTTTGATACCGCATTACCTTGATATGCAATGAGATGGTCGAGTAGATCTAACTCAGTTTTGGTCAAAGGAAGGGCTCTAATATGACTTGTAGCGCTATTGCTGTTGTGGGCCCCGTTACGCTCTCGCTCTAAGCCTACCCGGCGCAACATCGATTTAATCCGCACTAATAATTCTGGCACGCTAAACGGTTTCGTTAAGTATTGGTCGGCACCTGCTTCAAACCCTTCAATTTTGGCGGCTTCGTCGGCCATCGCTGTTAACATTAAGATGGGGGTGGAAAAGCGGCGATACACCTGACGTGCTGTTTGCAATCCGTTGAGTTTTGGCATCATTACATCGAGCAATAATAAATCGACAGCGTGTTTACTTAATATCTCAATCGCTTGCTCGCCATTGTTGGCAAGATAAACATCATAATTTTCTTCAGTTAGCACAGTTTCTAACAATTGACACAAACGGATGTCGTCATCGGCGATAAGAATTGTTGGCACAAAATCTCCAAATGTAAATAATTAGCACTATCATTGTCATTTTCAGTTGAATTGCAAGCTATATTTGAAATTTGGCCAAATACTGTCGTTTGTAAGTTTTGTAAATTAAATGCGTATGAGAATCGTTATCAAATAGAGTGTCGCCATTAATTACTTTATCAATGGAAAGTGTATCAATGAAAACACGTTATTTATCCCTAGTTATTGCATCTGTGTTAAGCGGTCATGCGGTTTCTGCACAAGTTCAAGAGTTGGCAACCAGTGAAGTCACCGGTAAGAAAGAGACCGTAACGACGGTAACAGCGTTTGAGCTTGAAAAAATACAAGTGAATGATCTCAAGGGCGCACTTAACAAGTTCGCTGGCGTTGATGTCAGCAACAGCGTGCGCTACAGTCAAAAAACCTACCTGCGCGGTGTCGAAGAACATTCAGCCAATGTAACACTTGACGGTGCACGTCAAGACGGTCAGATGTTTCATCATTCTGGCAATCAAATGATCGATACCAGCATGCTCAAAGCTGTGTCAGTTGAACTTGGCGCTGCATCAGTACTCAGTGGCTACGGTGCCAACGTCGGCGCTATCGCTTACGAAACTAAAGATCCAAGCGATCTACTGGCAGCCAATCAAAAATTTGGTTTTAGGGCCAGCGCTGCAACCGATTCCGCAACCGACTATCGCCAAGTTAATCTAAGCGCTTATGGCATGTTAACTGACCAACTCGGATTGTTAGCTATTATCAATAAAGATGAGTCGGGCGACATACAAACACCTAATGCCGACCCTATTGTTAATAAGCATGGCGGTTTAAAAAGCGGTTTGGTTAAAGTCGTTTATGATTTTAACGATAATGAACAGCTAGATGTTAGTGTCCAACACTTTAATGATAGCGGCCATCGCGCGTTATCAGGTGAAAAACCTGGTGCAACTAGCATTGAGGAAGCGCTAGGCTTTAACGGCTATGAGCGCGATACGCTAACCGCAAATTACACCAACGATAGCGACAACCCATTATTGGATCTATCGGTTACCGCTTATTTCAATGAGAAAAAAATGGTGCGCGGCAGCTCTTCCGGTACCAATTGGTTCCGAGATGATGCTGGGCAATGGCATAAAGACGGCGTAGCTGTTTATCCTGAACGTGAATATTCATATAAAACTATTGGCTTAGACCTAAGAAACACCATCATCGTCAATGATATTCCAGTGACCGTGGGGCTAGAGAGCTTTAAATCAGAACAAGCAATAGATACCAGCGCTCTTAAGCAAATAACCAAACTCGATGGTTCTACACATAGCGAAGACATTGGCGTATATAACGGCCCAACCTCATCATTAGTCGGCGCCTATGTGCAAGCTGAATTTATGCTTGGCGCGTTGCAGATCGTCCCCGGCTTGCGGTTCGACTCTTATTCGGTCGGCGGTACCTACGATGACTCATTTAGCCAAGTATCGCCTAAATTAGCCGCAAAGTGGCAGGCAAATGACGACCTTCACTTTAAATTTGGTTTTGGTCGCATCTTCAAAGGCCCAGGTCTACCTGAAACATTAATGATTAGCGACACCATCAAGCAGTCGGATGATGTTAAAGCTGAAACCGGTAATCACGTCGAATTTAATCTCGGTTATGACTTGCAGCGTCAACTCAGTGTCGAGGGAGCAGATGTATTCGTTAATGTTTATCAATACAGCATCGATAATTACTACCACCCGACAAAAAATACCAGCTTAGGCCGCTCTCGAATCGATTTGACCATGAAGGGCATCGAAGCGGGCTTTAATTTATCGCACAATGACATCAATGCTTATGTTAGCTACAGCTACAACGATGGTGAAAACGATGCCGGAAGCTATGTCTCTGACAATCCGTATTCGGGCACACATGTGCTAAAACTGGGCGCTGATTATGCCATTACTCCATCATTATTACTTGGCGTGAATAGCTACTTTGCCAGCAACGCTAAATTGGTCGACCGTTGGGTAGAAGATGGCACAACGATGTCAGAAGATGTTAATAAAAAAGGCTACGGTGTTACTAACTTATGGCTCAATTATCAGGCTCCCACTATCGCAGGCCTATCGGTCAAATTAGCACTTGAGAATGCCTTTGACAAAGCCTACCAAAATCACAACAGCTTTGGCATGTATTGGGGTAATGAAGATTACAACGATAACGAAGTGGGCCGTAACTTCAAGTTATCGGTTAGTTACCAGTACTAATTAACCCTAAAAAAGCAGGACGACCTTTCAGGCGACCTGCTTTTGTTGTTGTGAAAATTATGAATAAACTCTGTAAATTATTGATCACTATCATCTGGCTGATGCCGGTACTAGTAAGTGGACAGACTAATGTTGACCTGTTAACTGCGCAGTGGATAACGATTGATAAACCAACCCATCAATTAGCGCAAGACTGGCAACAGGAACAGCAGCAGACTGATCAAGCCCGAGCGAGTTTTTGATGCGGCTAAATAGATCATTACTGAGCATCTCACGATTACTCCATGTTTATGTCTCAATGGCGCTACTGACCATGATGATATTTTTTTCGATAACGGGCATTACCCTCAATCACCCCGAGTGGTTTGAACACAACCAAGCGACAATCATTGAAGCAGATTTTGTGATTACAGCAGCGTTGCTGCCAGCCCAGGCGCAGGGGCAATTACTCAGCTATTTGTATAAGAGCAACCAGTTAAACGGTAATCGCTTAACCATAGAACGTGGCGACGAAGAGCTGTTTATTACGGATAAAGGTCCTGGCACACATCTTAGCTTAACCATCGACTTAACCACGGGGGAGGCCTTTAAAGAGGCGACCGATTACGGTAACTGGGCGCTATTAAATGATTTACACAAGGGCCGAAATAGTGGCTCATTTTGGAGTTTTGTGATCGATCTGAGTGCGATCATGATGATTTTTTTTAGTGTGACTGGCTTTATTTTGGCCTTAGCACAACGGCGAATTAACCGCACGATGGGCTTGAGCATCTTAAGTTCACTGATGGTGATTGCTGGTTATCTGATCTGGGTATAATTTTTAACTTAAGGAACTACCAATGAAAAAACTGCTGATATTGGCGTCGTTATTATTGACGTTATTAGGGATTAGCTCGGCAAGTGAGGCCGCGACTGAACTTAAACTCGAATTGAATTTACCGGCGCAATCTGGTGAATATCACAATCCATATGTTGCTGCATGGATCGAAAATGAGCGCGGGCAAAGTGTCCGCACCTTAGTGTTGTGGCGTGAGGGCGCAAAATGGCTTAAAGATATTCGCCGCTGGTGGCGCAAGGTCGGTCGTAAAGATCACACCATTGTCGACGCAATGACCTCTGCTACTCGCCCAAGCGGAAATTACAAACTCAAGTTTAACGCGGTAGATGATCATAATAAGTCACTTAGTGATGGAAATTATGTACTGCGCATCGAGATTGTTCGTGAAAACGGCGGCCGTTCGATGACCAAACAGCCCTTTACAATCGATGGCAAAGACCATCAGTTTACACTGGCTAACACCTCAGAAATCGCTCAATCATACTTTACTATTAAGGAATAACCATGAACATAACCAAGTTTGCAGTTGGCGCTGTGGCGCTACTAATGATCGGCCAAGCGAGCGCACACAATCGCTGGATTTTACCTAGCCACTTTAACTTATCTAACGATAAGGGTGAATGGGTTATGGTCGATATCACCGCGTCAAATGAAACCTTTAACGTCGATAAACCAATGGGCGCTGACAAGCTAAGAATCACAGGACCAAACGGAAAAGGCGTTTTTCCTGGCTCAAGCTATCGCGGACATCGTAAGAGTGTGGTCGATATTCATCTGGAAGAGAGCGGCACCTATCAGCTAAAAATGGGCGGCGAGCCGTCGTACTGGACCAGCTATCAGCTCGACGGTGAAGAGAAGAAGCATTGGCTGCGTGGTGTGAGCAAACTGCAACGCGAAAACGAACTGCCCAAAGGCTCGATCAATGCTCATACCATTGAATCATATGCTAATGTATTAACCTATATCACGTTAAATACGCCAAGCAGCAGCTTTAAAACCAGCAACAAAGGGCTAGAGCTGGTGCCCGTAACGCATCCGTCAGACGTTGCCCAAGGTGAACAGGCGCAGTTTAAATTCATCTTTAACGGCAAGCCGCAAGCGGGTGTCGAAATCGAAATAGTGCGCGAAGGAGTGCGCTACCGCAATGATCCTAACGCGCTAAAACTAACCAGCGATAAGCAGGGCGTTATCAGCTTCACCCTAGCCCAAGCAGGGCGCTATTTACTGATGGCTGAACATGAAAGTGAGGTTGACAATAACCCGCAAGCCGATACGGTGGGTGGCCAGATATTTCTAACTTTTGAGGCGGTATTAGATTAATCTGCCGGGTTCAATAAACCGCACTTAGCTGCGGTTTATTGCGTGGTTAGACATATGACTGATGTAAAAATTATTGTACCGCTTATTTTTGTTTAGTCGGGCTGAAGATTTTAACCTTATTTTTTTCGAGGTGTTTTTTTATCACATCATCG
>Ga0105355_10000117_pt1 | contig 65994 bp, 70 predicted proteins | sample GOMGulsemesocosm_2_FD_83508 | JGI IMG/M metagenome (GOLD analysis project Ga0105355, IMG submission 83508) | Methane-oxidizing microbial communities from mesocosms in the Gulf of Mexico - GOM9C Gulf of Mexico | ecosystem: Environmental > Aquatic > Marine > Cold seeps | place: Gulf of Mexico...
AAAAAATAGAAGATTTTTTTCCCAATATTAATATTAACAAACTAAAAAGAAAAATAAAAACCTCTTTAAGCCTTAATTCTCCCACTTTTTACAATACTGAAGTTAATCGTTATTTATTAGATATACCTTTAAACAATATCAGCTCGAAATTTTTTGATTCTATGCAACAAGCCATTACTATCATGCCTTATGACAAGAACAATGATATAGCAGTATTATATATTTACGATAATACCTTATTGTGTGAATCTAATTTTAAACTTACTCAAGTTCAAAAAGACTTAGTAAATAAGAATACAGAATTAGAAGCATCAAAAGAAGAACTTTTACGTTCGTACACCACTATAGAATTGCTTTTAAACACAACAATGGAGGCAATATTTCTATTTGAAGATGACAGTTGTACCCATGTAAATAAAAAAGCCATTGAATTGTTTTCTTATTCAAATGAAGAAGATACTAAAGAACATGCAATTTATGATTTAATTTCTTACAGCAAAAGAGATATCATGGAAGCTATAATTGATGAACCCTTTGAATTAGAAATGATAAAAAAAGACAAAAGTGTTTTTGATGCCTTAGTGCAAATAAAAATTATTCAAAAAGATGGTAAAAAAATTAAAATTATTACCATTTTGGATATTAGCGAACTAAAAACAAAAGAAAGGTTATTAGCACAACAATCTAAAATGGCAGCAATGGGAGAAATGATTGAAAACATTGCACATCAATGGAGGCAACCTTTAAGTACAATTTCAACAGCTGCTTCTGGAATAAGAATACAAAAAGAGCTTAATATTCTAGAAGACAAAATGTTTTATGATGCAACAGATGTTATTGTAAAAAGTACCAATCATTTATCTCAAACTATTAATGACTTTAAAAACTTTATTAAAGGGGATACAAGTAAAGTTCTCTTTAACCTAAGTGAGAATATAAAAACCAATTTATCAATCCTTGAAGGCCATTTAAAAACCAATTATATTACGGTTATTTGTAACTTAGAGGATAATATTGAATTAATTAACTATTCAAATGAATTATCACAAGCCCTACTAAATATATTAAACAATTCAAATGATGCATTAATTGACAATAAAATAGAAAAGAAATTTATCTTTATTGATACCTATATTAAAAATGAAGAAATTATAATTGAGATTAAAGACAATGCACTAGGAATAGATAAAGACATTATTAAAAAAATATTTGAGCCTTATTTTACAACAAAACACAAACACCAAGGAAAAGGTTTGGGTTTATATATGACACATCAACTAATTGAGCTGAGTATGAAAGGTATTTTATCTGTAGAAAATAAAGATTTCACCTACAATAAATCTACCTATACAGGGGCTTGTTTTACAATTTCTTTTCCTTTACTAAAAAAATAAAACAAAAGTAAATTTCTCAACCTTGATTGACTAAGACTCAAGCTTATGATATAATTGCCCATAAATTCACAAACAAAAAAATAATACATTATTACTAGGATAATTATGCCAAAAAGTTTATATCAGACCTTAGAAATACAAGAAAATGCAGCACCGGATGAAATTAAAAAAGCTTACAGAAAACTTGCTAGAAAATATCATCCAGATGTAAATAAAGACAAAGATGCTGAAGAAACATTTAAAGAAATCAATGCAGCCTATGAAGTGTTAAGTGACAAAGAAAAGAAACAGCAATACGATCAATACGGTGATTCAATGTTTGGAGGACAAAACTTCCATGATTTTGCTCAAAATCAAGGTTCTGGTGACCTTGATGACATTTTAAAACAAATGTTTGGAAATCAAGGTGGTTTTGGCGGAGGCTTTGGAGGCGGAGGCTTTGGTGGAGGCTTTGAACCTGATTTAGATATGAATACACAAATTACTATTGCATTTGATATTTCAATCTTAGGTGGAAATCACCATATCTCATTAAATCACGACTCTTTTGATATTAAAATTCCAAAAGGAATTAAAGATGGCCAAAAAATACGTGCAAAAGGAAAAGGTAAATCCCATGGCTCTCAAAAAGGAGATTTACTTATTCTTATAAATGTAGCTCCTTCTCCTCTTTATGAAAGAAGAGATTTTACTTTATTAAGAAACTTTGATATTCCTTTAAAAACTGCTTTATTTGGAGGAAAAATTCTAATTAAAACCTTATATAAAGACATTACCTTAAAAGTACCAAGTGATACCAAACAAAATCAAAAATTTAGAGTAAAAGAACTAGGAGTTCCAAATAGAAAAACATCTGTAAATGGAGATTTATTTCTGAAAGCAAATATTGTTTTACCTAAGATTGAAGATATGGACGAAAATTTTGTAAAACAATTAGAAGAATTTTTACCAGAAGCTTAAGATGAATAATAAAGCATACACGGAACCCGTTTATTTGATCTCTGCAGTTGCAGAGATATTAAGCATTCACCCTCAAACCTTACGACAATATGAAAGAGAAGGATTTATCAATCCTTCAAGAAGTAATGGAAAAATACGCTTATATTCTCAAAAAGACATTGATCATATAAAATATGTTTTAACATTAACAAGAGAATTTGGTATTAATTTAGCGGGAGTAGATTTAATACTTCAGTTAAATAAAAAAATCAAGCACTTAGAAAAAGACTTGGATGAGTACAAAGAAAAATTTAAAAATATTGATAAATATGGTGTCGTTCCATCATCAAAAGCTTTAGTGATTAAAAAAAGCTCTTATGATGTTATTGTTTTTGAAGAATAAAAAATACCTTTTATAATTTATAAGGCATATTGAACAACATAATCCCTCATTAAAGGAGGGGTATCAAGAAAGTTCTCATCATCACTTGAGATTTTTGCTTTATTTGGTACGTTTTCTTCTTCTTTTTTCGAAGTTGAAATATTAATACTTTCAAATCCAGTTGCAACAATAGTAATTTTCACTTCATCTTTTTCCAAGGTTTTATCAGATGTTGTTCCAAAAATAATTTCAGCATTTGAATCTATGGTTTCATGAATTTTTTCCATTACATTATTAATCGCAAATAAAGAAATTTGAGGATGAATATTAAAATGAATTAGTATTCCCTTAGCTCCACTTAAAGACACTTTATCTAATAATGGTGACTCAATAGCATCTTCTAAGGCTTTAATAGCAGCATCGTCGCCCTTAGCTCTTCCAATACCCATAAGTGCCATTCCACGATGTTGCATAATTGTTCTAACATCAGCAAAATCCATATTGATATCAGCATTTCCAGGATTAAGAATAACTTCACTCATTCCATTTACTGCTTGATATAAAATATTATCAATAATCCTAAAAGCGTCTTTCATACCAACGCTTTCATCAATGATATCTAATAAGCGATCATTAGGAACTACTATAATAGAATCACTTACTTTTTTAAGTTCTTCAAGACCTAAATTAGCAAGCCCTGCTCTTTTTTTACCTTCCCAAGTAAAAGGTTTAGTTACAACTGAAACAGTAAGCGCACCAATTTCTTTTGCAGCAGCAGCTACAACAGCAGCAGCACCTGTTCCAGTCCCACCTCCTAAACCAGCAGCAATAAATACAATATCAGCGCCTTTTAGCGTATTTTTAATATCTTCGTAAGATTCAACAGCAGAATCTCTTCCAATTTCTGGTTTCATACCTGCGCCTAAACCTTTAGTAAGTTTAAGACCCAATTGGATTTTTTTAGGAGCTTTTGAAATATGCAATACTTGTAAATCAGTATTTGCAACAATCAAATCAATTTTATGACTGCCTTCAGTTATCATATGATTAATCATATTACAACCTCCACCCCCAACACCTATTACAGAAATTTTAGCAACATTATCAGATAAAGTTTGGGTAGGCATTTTAACCGTAATATCTTCTACATTAAATAAATTATCACTCATTAAAACCACTCCGATACTTTGGTCCAGAAACTTGAGATTCCTTTTCCTTTTTTGTCTTTTGAAAGCTTAGGCAATAGAGTTTCTTGCTCATGTATAGTATTTTTTTCAACTACTCTTTCTTTTATATCAACTTTTTCATGAATTTCTTTTGAAGCAATATTTTGAGTATGAACTTTTGTTTTTAATACAATTTGTTTTCTAAGTATTTTATTAGAATCAAGTTCAAAACCAGAACGGTTGTTTAAAGAATAAAACAATAAACCTACAATAGTTGAAAGTGTTGGATCTTCAAAATTAATATATCCATTTTTGATACTCATAGGGTTTGATACTTTAATAGGAATGTTTTCAAATACTAAAGAAGATAGGTGTTTAATTCCTTTTAATTGATTAAGTCCCCCAGTAATAACAATACCTGCACCAATACGCTCTTGAATACCACTTTGTTTAAGTCTGTCTTTTATAAGAACTAAAACTTCTTCTACTCTTGCATGTATTATGGTTTGTACATAATCTAAAGATACTTCTGAAGTATTTTGTTCATCACCAATTCTAGGAATCTTAACTTTTTTAATAGCTAAATCATCATTAAGTACTGTTGGTAATAAATTCCCATACTTAAGTTTTAACATTTCAGCAGCATTAGGAGGTGTGTGTAACATAACAGATAAATCATTTGTAATATGGTTTGAACCAACAGGTACAAAATCATTAAATATGACTGAAGAATTCTTGTAACAAGCAACTTCTGTTGTTGTTGCACCCATATTAATCACAATTGCACCAAAGTTTTTTTGTTCTTGGTCTAACACTGATAAAGCAGTAGCATAGGAATCCAAAACAAAATTAGAAACTTCTAATCCGGATTGACTAAGTGCTGATTTAATATTTGTTAAAGCAGTTTTTTTAACCGTTGCTACATATACAGAAGCTTCTAATCTAGCGCCATTCATATTCAAAGGATTTTCAACATCCCCTGAATCATCTACTTTAAAAGCAATTGGAACTACATGTAAAACTTCATACTCAGGCACTATTGTTGCATTGTATAAAGCCATTTGTAAAACTTGGTTAATTTCATTTTCCGTAATAACACCGTTTGGAACATTAACAGATCCCATTGAACGAATACCTTTAGTATTCGCACCTGAGACCGAGACAACAGTTGATTCTATTTGATTTGAAGTACTTCTTTTAGCTTTAGAAATCGCATTTTTTATTGAATTAGATGCTTCTTCAATATTAATTATCGTACCTTTATTAATGCCATAACTGTCTTCAATTCCAGTACCTAAGATATTTATCTTAAGATCCAAATCATTTTTTGCAATAACTGCTGTTATAACAGAAGAACCAATATCTAATGCTAAAAGAGTTTTATTCAAATCATTTCCTTCTTAATTATTGTGCAGTTGTGTGATCTAATGATGATCTAACTTCATAAATCTTTTCTAACTCACGAACAAAATTGTTCATTAATTCATTGTCTAATAAAGAAACAATTGAGTTTTTAACGTTTTCTTGTTCTTGTGTATTTGTTTTTACTAATCTTGAATCATTAATTCGGTATAAAACAATTTTAGACCCTAAATCAATTGCATCTTCTTTGTTTTTTTGTACAAACAGTTGTGATAAAAATTGACTTGCTTCTTGTGCATTTAATTGTTTAATCTTGCTTACATCATTTCTTGATACATAACCAATATTTTCACCCTTAAAGTCTTTTAGTTTATCTTCGGCCAGTTTTTTCAAAAGATTCTTTTTTTCATTTTGAATATACACAGGTTGTACTCTTCCTTTTGCATCTTCATAAGATAAAGGCTCCGGTGCAATTTTTTTATTCATTTTAATAGAAATATACTCATTTTTATTTATAAAAGGTTTAATATATGAACCAATAGCAGCATCGCTTAACTTTTTAATATTACTAATAGAGTAATCCAAACTGTCTTCATGAACACGTACATTTGTTTCAAAATCACTTTTTGCTTTTTTTGCTTTTAAATAGTTTTTTAATGCAATCTTTTTTGTAGCTTTTATATTTAAAGCTCGAATTACATCTGTTTTAGCTTCAGTAAAAGACTTTAATTTGCCGTCTTGTTTTTTGAAATCATATTTTGTTACTTCAAATTCAGCTTTTAACTTTTCATCACTGTAAGTGTTATTAAGTAAAGGTGTTTTTGTAATTGAAATATCGTAAGCTTGAGCACTTAAATAATCAAATTTATTTTTATTCCAAAATTCTTCAACTTTTTTAAGGTCTAAATCAAGAGCTATGTTATTAACATCTAATACTTCAATATTAATTTCATCTTCTAAAAACATTAATGAACTTAAACGCTCAATTTGCGCATCTGAGCTTTTTAATTTAAATAATTGCTCTACTTTTTGTAATAAAATATTTCTTTTAATTGATTCTTCAAAAATACTAGGCGTTGTTCTGTTTTGTGCCAATACTCTTACATAAGTATCTTTATTAAACGTCCCATTGCTTAAAAAAGCATTCATAGTTAAAAGTTCTTTTATTACTTCATCTTGAGTAACACCTAATCCTAATGAGTCAGCATAAGACAAAATAAGATTTTTTTGTATTGCTAATCTAAGAGCAGCATCTGATAATTTCAGTGTTCTAGCCATTTCATCATTAAATTGTTCACCAAAAATACTAGAATATTGTCTGTATAATGCAGAATATTCTCGTTGATGTTCATCAACTGATATTTCCCGCTCACCTACTACTGCTACTGAAGCACTTTGTTTCCCGAAATCATACGATCCCCAACCAACAAATCCAGCCCCTACAAAAGCGATTGTACTTATCCAAATTGTTATTACTAACCATTTTTTATGTTTTTGCATCCAAGTTATCATAAAACATTATCCTCTAAAAATTTTTAGTCATGTTACATGAATATTTCTTGCTTTTTCGTTAAATTATGTCTTTAAAGTAAGAAAGTTTTGTTCTTATGCTGTAAATGTAAAATATCATTAATAACAGACTCTCTTTTTGTACTCTCAATTCGTTTGCATGCTGTTTTAAATGCGTCTTCTTCTCCTACAATATAACACATCTTTTTTGCTCTTGTAATAGCTGTATAAAGTAATTTTGTATTGTGCATAATGTAATGGGAAAAAGTCATAGGTATCAAAGAATTTTCATATTCCATTCCTTGTGTTTTATGAATGGTTAAACAATAAGCTAAAGAGAGCAAAGAGTCCATTTCATCAAAACGATAAAAAACAACCATATCATCACTTGGATATAAGATTATGCATATGTTTTCATCAAAATCCAGTTTTATAATCAAGCCCAATTGTCCATTAAAAACACGTTTTTGTACAAAATCGCTTGAGGCACTTTTGTACATACTCATACTTTGTGATTTCATATTTTCATTTTTTACATGTATTACTTTATCAGAGAGTTTGTATTCATATATTTTTCCTTGAAAAGACTTTTCTCTTGAAAAATTAAAGATGGCTTGAAGTTGACGATTTAAATTCTCAACGCCTAGGATACCAGCTTTCATAGGGGTAATAATTTGATATAAATTTAAGGCATTTGCTATTTTTTTATTTTTAATCAAAGCATAAAATTCTTCAATATACGTAGCTGAAATATTTACTATATTTTGTAAAATCAACGATGTATTATCCTGCCTTAATTCCTGAAAATCATTTGAAGAATAAGAGTTCTTGGCAGAATAATAATTATCAATTGAAACAGGTACAAAAGAAAAATCTTCATATTTTTCTTTGTATTTTGGTACTTTACCCTGACGTATATCATTTGCAATCAAAGCAATGGCTTGATCTTCATTTTGTCTGTAAATTTTAGTTAATTTACAAACAGGTGCTAATTCATATTTAATAGAGTCTGCTAAAATATTTCCAGCTCCAATTGCAGGTAACTGCCCATCATCTCCAACAATAATAAAAATGGTATCGTCTGCTATTTTTGAAATTATTTTATAAAACATAACAGAGTTAACCATAGATGCTTCATCCAAAAGAATCACTTTTTGTTCAAAAAAATCTTTTTCTTTGTTTTTCATTAATAAAGACTGAATAGTGCAAGAGGTATATCCAGTCGTATCAGAAATACGTTGCGAAGCAATACCACTTAAAGCAATAGTAATAATATCATCATAAGAAAACATTTCTTCTAATAACTCTAAAAGAGCCCTAGCAGATGTCGATTTTCCCGTACCTGCATATCCTATTAAAAAAAGTGTGGTATGGCCATCATTTACTAATTCGACAGCATCTTTTTGCTCTTGACTTAAGATAAAACCCAAGGTTTTCTCTTTTTTTACTATATAATCATTAAAATTAGAAACTATTTTTTTAAGCTGTTTATTTTCTTCTCTTTGTTTAAAAAACTCTAGAATTCTTTTTTCAGCATTGTATAAAATAGAAGGTGAAAAACGATTTAAGGCTGTTTGATGGATATCTTCATCTGCTAACATTTTATTTAAGGCTTTTTCATATAAAATTTCTTCGTTCATGAAACGTAAAGAATCATCTAAAAGCGTAAATAAATGTGTTTTTTCAATAGAAGAGTTTCCATTATTATCACAATATTCTCTTAAGGTGTAATTCATGCAGGCCATAATTCGAAAAGAAGAGCGTTCATCAATACCAATTGAGCGTGCTATTTCATCTGCACGCTTAAAACCAATACCTTTTATATTAATTAAAATATAAGGATTAGTATTTATTTTTTCAATTAAATTGTCTACTTCTGGAAAAGCTTGGTATATTTTTGTAATTAAATTTGAAGAAACTCCGTACTTAGCTAAAAAGGTTCCAAGTTCTCTTAAATGCTGAAATTTTTGCCAAGAGCTAATAATGACTTTTAATTTTTTTTCAGATATTCCTTTTATTTTCAAAAGTTCATTAGGCTTATCATTAAAAATTTTAACTAGCTCATCTTCTTTATATTTATCTAAAAGCATATGTGCTGTTTTTGAACCAATGCCTTTGACAATTTTTGTTAAAAAGAAATAAAGTTCGGCTTCTTTTATTTCCAGCGTATCAAAAGCAAATTGAATACCATACTTTTTATGCGTAATCCAATTACCTTTTAGTATTATTTCTTCACCCAGGATTTTTTCAATATCAGTATCAACATAAACACCACATATTTTTTGATCGTTTTCTAAAACAGCAATACAATAAGAATTTTCAGCATTAAAATATAAAACTCGCTTTAAAACTCCTGTTAATTTAAAACTTTTTTCATCGCTCATTAATAACCATCATCAAATTTTGAATTTTTATGCTTGTCTTTTCTATAAGAATTATTGTTTTTTTCTTTTTGCAGGTTATTGGCTTCTTTTAATAAAAGATTTTGCATTTTTTCATCATCACTGCCTTCTTCCTCTTCTAAATAAACGTAATACATTACTTTTTCTATAAAACGTTTTAAATGTTCGTAATAAGGGGAATTTAAATCCATAGATTCAGCTCGTGATAAATCCTTGAAGTTTTTTATGCATCTTTCTTTAAAAAGTTTTTCATCAAAGTTTTCAAGTCGCAATAAACTCATGGTTCTGGTTAAAAATTTTTCCAATACACGAATATATTTGATTCGTTTTTGTTTTTCATGAACTTCTAATTGCATTAAATTAAAGCACTTAATTTAGAAAAAGGTCTGGCTAACACGGCAGCATCTTTTGTAATAATAACAGGTCGCTGAATAAGTGTGGCATGGGCGTTAAGAAGTGCAATAAGTTCTTTTTCATCTACAATAGTACTAATATTTAATTCTTCATATAAAGCTTCACTGCTTCTAAACAACTCTTTTGCTTTCATCCCAGAGAGCTTAAGGAAATCTTCGATTTCCTCTACACTTGGTGTATCTTCAAGGTAATTAAGAATATTAATGTTTAGCTTCTTCTCTTCTAAGTAAGCTAAGGCTGCATTTGATTTTGAACATGCGCCATTGTGCCAAATTGTTACGTTCATTCGTTCTCCAAAGTGATATATCTTATATTTTCTTTATTATAGCAAATAAAATTTAATCCAAGATTCTTTGATCTTGAAATTTTCATACAGATACTTTGCTATTATGTTATACTATTTTATGTTCATTTCAAGTAATTCATTATTAAATATAATCATTCCTAATGAAAACAAAGTACTTAAAGAAGTATTACAAGAAGCAGATAAAAAAGGCTTAAGTAGTAAATCAGCTGCAAATGTAGAAGATGTTTTAAAAAACTTATTTGGAAAACTAAGTAAGAATAATCAAAGCTCTAATGATCTTAGTAAATTATTAAAAAACGCTAGTGTTTTTAAAGATTTAGGCAAGATGTCAACAAACTTAAAACAACTCTCACAACATTTAGAAAATTCTCCGACATTAAATAAATACAGCAAAAATATTGATATCTTTTTAAAAGACATAACGCAAGTCAATGATAAAAACCTTAAAACTACACTTGGTAATTCTGGAATTTTTCTAGAATCTAAAATTGCTAAACTTAATAAAACAAATAATTTACTTCCCAAAGTACAAGAACTGCTTATAGAAATTAAAAGTGCCTTAAAAAACAATGAGTCAAAAGAAGCAAAAAGCATACATAAAAGTATAGACGAATTATTAAACACAAAAAATACGCCCCAAGAACTTTTAAAACAAAAACTTTCAAATATTAGCAGTCAATTAAAACAAATCAATCAAAGCTTTCAAATCAAAAATGTTGTAGAACTAAGCAGCAAATTAGAAAATCTTAGTAAAAACATTTCTTTGTTACAATCAAAACAAAATAATCACTTAGAAATAAAAGATGAAAAAGTACAGGTTCAGAAACAAACAAAAGAAGTATTAAACAATTTAAAAACAGAATTATCTAAAGAAAGTACCATTGATAAAAACCCTTTACTTAAAGAAGTAAACAAACTTTTGCAAAAAGATGCCATTTCTTTTACACAAAGCAGTACAAAAGATGTTTTACTTAATATTATTTCTACTTTAGAAAAAAACCTGCCTTCTCAAAATAAAAATATTTTTTCCAATATAAAAAGCTTAATTAACAATATTGAACAAGGTTTAGAAAAGGCAAATGAAAAAGTACAGAATCAAAGCAAAGACATATTAAATAAAAGCATTGATAAAATAGATAATAAAACACAAGCTACTTTTCAAGATACTATCACACATCTTAAGACACTCATAAAAGATGAAATACAAAAACCTCTTCTTTTAAAACAAAGTGAACAAACGATCAAAGATTCCTCTTTACTTCAAGATAAAAATATTACTTCAAAAAATCCAAGTACTTTTGACTCATCAAATAAAACAATAGAGAAAAACACTAGAACACAGCTTGCAAATAATCCTGTGAGTAAAGAACTTTTATTAAACGCGATAAAAATGATTGAAACAAAAATTGATTTTCCTTCTAAACAAATAACAGAGCAAATAAAAACCATCATAACAAATGACACTAGTATTTTAAAAGAAGATTTAGGCGTAAAAACAACAGTAAATACAAAAATAGACGAACCTTTTTCTAGGTTAAAAAACTATATGAATGATTTAAAAAACATACTAAGTACAAGTAATATTCCAAATAAAATGGATTTAGTCAATATTATAGATAAGCTTAGTAGTTCTTCTTCTTTGCAAGATCTTGTAGAAACAAGCAAACTTAATAATACAGCTTTTAACAATAATTCTACCTCTCTTGACTCTTTAATAAAAAATTTAAAAGACTTTATTTCTGCTTCCTCTTTTGGAAAAGAACAAGATATTTATAGAGTATTAAAAGAGCTTGAACAGCTGAATAACAATAATAAAAATCTGCTTAATAAAGAAATACCTGCAATTAAAGAGGATTTAAAAGCAAGCTTATTACTTATGAAGGAAGACATGCTTTCAAATAATCCATCAAAAGAAGCACTTAAACAAATTGATAAACTTCTGGTTCAAATTGAATACCAACAACTCTTATCTTTAAGCACTCAAAGCTCTAGTATTTACCTACCCTTTGTATGGGATATGTTAGAAGAAGGAACAATCTCCTATAAAGAAATAAAAAAAGATCGCTTTTTTGTAGAAATCAATTTAAGTTTAAAAGAATTGGGAAATTTACGAATTCTTTTGGCACTATACGATGAAAATAAACTGGACATCACATTATATGCCGAAAAAAATTCTTTTAGAAACCTCTTTAATCAAGAAATTAAAGAACTCAAACAAGCCATTAATAAGGCAGGCTTAATCCCAAATAATATTAAAATACTTGATTTGGAAGAAAACAATAATAAAAATAAAAGAGAAAACTTGTATTTGAGTTCTTATCATGAACTCTCTCTTGGTTTAGATATAAAGGCTTAAAATGTATGAAGAAAATTCGAAAAAGGTTTTAAAAGCTGCCGCTTTACAATATGATTCTTCTTCAGGCATGGCTCCTAAAGTAGTAGCCAAAGGAAAAGGAGAAACAGCAAGTAATATTATAAAGATTGCAAAAGCCAATGATTTACCTATTAAAAAAGATGAGGATTTAATTGAGCTTTTAAGCAAAATAGATATAGATACCGAAATCCCAAATAATATGTACAAGGCAGTAGCAGAGATATTCTCTTATATCTATGAGTTAAATCAAAAACACAAGGAAAAATAGAAAAAAATTAAATTTATAAGGCAATGCTTTAAATTTTCTTCGCTATAATTATCAAAAAACAAAAAGACCACTAATGCACAAAAGTATTTTAAACATACCCATTATTATTTTTTTTATTTGCATTGCTGCAGTTCTTATTAATATACTCTCATCCATTTATTTTATATCTATTATGTTCATAGGCATAATCTTTTTATCTTTTGAACAAAGTTTAAAGAACAAACAATATTATACCTTGGGTATATTAGTACTTACCTTTCTTTTTTTAGAAGTAAACATGGGGTTTAAGCCTTTTTCACTGTCTTTGTTGGCTTTTTTTTCTCATTCTTTTATTCTTCCCAATTTAATACGTGTTGTTTCTTTCTCAAATGTCAGTAATTATGTTCATATCTTATGGTTTTATGCTTCCGCACTTGTTTTGTTTTCTTTAGGAAATGATATTTCTTTTAGTCTTATTTTTAGTATTTTTCTAAATATTATTATTGATTTTATTATTGTAGGTTTATTTATATGAAACGATTAAATTATATAATTATCTTTATTGTTGCTGTTTCCTTGATGTTGTTAGCCAGAGTATATTTTCTAAGTATTAAATCCAATACGTATTATGAAGAGTTATCCAAACAAAACTATATTAAGCGCGTATATAAAGTGCCTTCAAGAGGTATTATTCAAGATAGAAATGGAATTGCACTTGCTATTAATAATCTTGGTTTCTCAATTAATGTAGAACCACATTTACGTTCAAAAAAAAGTAAAGAACGTTTATTAAAACTTTTGGCACATATAAACAAGCACTTTCCACAGTTTGAAAAAGAAAAACTCTTAAAAAAATATATCAAATTAGATTCAGCTTATAAACACAATTATGTAAAACTTGTTGATTATATACCTTATGATGATTTTTTTGGGAAATATACTCTTTTTAATGCCACCCAAGGGCTTAAAGTTGAATCTGCTGTAAAAAGACACTATCCTTATAAAAAAGTGGCTTCACATATCATTGGTTATGTAGGGAAAGCATCAAAAAAAGACATTAAAAAGAATTCAATGTCCAAATATTCTGGAATTATTGGAAAAAATGGTTTAGAAAAATATTACAATGAAAAATTGCAAGGAAAACTTGGCTTTAAAGATGTAAAAGTAAATGCTTTAAATAAAGAAATTGAGCTTCTTGATAAAAAAGATGTTTCTTTAAACAATAACATACAAATAAGTATTGATATTAAATTACAAGCGTATGTTCATGAACTTTTTGGCAATCAAAGTGGTTCAATTGTGGTTATGAATGTAAATAATGGAGAGATATTAGCAGCAGGTTCCTTTCCTGAATTTGACAACAACATTTTTGTGGGAGGAATTTCTCATAAAGAATGGAATATCTTAAAAAATGATTTTAACCACCCCTTTACTAATAAAATTGTAAATGGTTTATACCCTCCTGGCTCAATTTGGAAAATGGGGGTAGCTTTATCGTTTTTAGAAAATGGCGTGAGTCCTGCATATACTGTTCATGATGAAGGGTTTGTAACCTTAGGAAATAGAAATTTTAGATGCTGGAAAGAACATGGACATGGAAAAGTAAATTTTAGAAAATCTCTAAGAGAAAGCTGTGATGTTTTTTATTATAAGGGCTCACAAAAAATTGGAATCGATAAAATATCGGCAACTATGAAAAAATTTGGTTTTGGAGCAAGAACAGGTGTTGATCAAATTAATGAGTTTGTAGGAAACAATCCCAATAAAGAATGGAAAAGTAAAAGATACAACAGATCATGGGTAAAAGGAGAAACACTTATTTCATCTATTGGTCAAGGATACACCTTAACAACGCCTATTCAAGTAGCACGATATACAGCCTATTTAGCAACAGGTAAATTACCTAAGCCTCATTTAAATAAAAGCAATTACGAAGAAGCAAAAGAAATTCCAATGAATGAAAGTTACCTTAAAATGGTAAGAAGAGGAATGTATGATGTTGCTAATCATAAACAAGGAACTGCTTATTGGCATACAAGAAGCTCAAAAGTAAAAATGGCTGCAAAAACAGGAACAGCACAAGTTGTTTCAATTCCACAATCTGAGAAAAAAAGAATGAAAGAATCTGAACTGGCTTATTTTCACAGGTCACATGCCTGGTTAACGTCATATGCCCCTTTTAATAAGCCAAAATACTCTATTACAATAATTGTTGAGCATGGAGGGCATGGCGGAAGTGCTGGTGGAAAAATCGTATCAAAGATTTACAATAAAATGATAAAACTTGGTTATTTAAAAGCAGACTAATGCTTATCTTGGCCAAACTTCTGGAAGTTTAGCAGGAAGCTTTCCAAACCATTTTTCATAAATATTTGCATAGGTTCCATCAAGTACTGAATCTTGCAGTATTTTATTAATCTCATCTAAATAATTTGATTCATTTTCTATTACGCCAATACCATAAGGCTCATAAGACAAGATATCATCTAAGACTTTAAATTTCCCTCTACTCTCAATTGCCTGTAAAGAACACCAAGCAAGATCCGTAGTAATAGCATCTAAATACCCAGCATTTAAAGCTCTAAGTGCTTGAGGATATTCATTGTAATAAACCATTTTAGCAGCTGGAAGTAACTTTTTAAAATTTCCTCCAGACGTGGCTCCTTTTATAGCCCCTATTCTTGCACCTTCATAATTACTATAGTGTTTGCGAGTATCTTTATTTAAAACCAACATAGCTTGCCCATCAAAAAAATACGAAATTGAAAAATCTATATCTTTTTCTCTACTTAACTTATGCGTCATAGAAGCAATAACAAGGTCCACTTTATTGTTTTTAAGTAGTTTTATTCTATTTGTTGATGTTACTTGTTTAAAACGGACATCAACATCGAGTTTAGAAGAGATATATTTTATTAAATCAATATCAAATCCATCAATTCTTCCATCTTCGTTAATAAAACCAAAGGGTTTGAAATCGTATTTAACACCTGCAATTAAAAAACCTTGGCTTTTAATATCTTGTAATTTATCAGCAAAAATACTAGAAGTAAATACAAACATAATAAAAAATATAACTCTTTTCATACTAAACCTTTTTTAAACTAAATTCTTTTTTCTAAATTAATAGAAATTTTTTCTAAATTAATAAACTAAAAATATAAAATTAATTGTAACATCTATATTTTATTGATATTTTCTTTAGCTTTAATGAATTTTTTGTTAATATTCAGATATTTTTATTTAGGATTTTTATTGAAAATTATTTTATCTATTATTTTATTATCATTTTCGCTTTTTGCAGCAGATCAAGCGCCTTTTATTAATTTATCTGTTTCTGCAATAGATGAGCCGGCTCAATTTGTAAAAACAATTAATATTGTAATCATTTTAGCTATTTTAGCGCTTGCACCTACGTTGATTTTAATGGTTACTTCTTTTACGCGTTTAATCATTGTTTTCTCACTTTTACGACAAGCTATGGGACTACAACAAACGCCTCCCACACAAATTATTATATCTCTATCATTAATTATGACTGTTTTTATTATGGAACCTTATGGAAAAAGAGCTTGGAATGATGCTATTGTTCCTTATATGGACGAACAGATTTCTTATCAAGTAGCTTTTGAAAAAGGAGTTAAACCTTTTAAAGAATTTATGATTAAAAATACAAGAGAAAAAGATTTAGCACTTTTTTACAGAATTAAAAAAGAAGAGAATCCAAAAAATATTGACGATGTCTCTTTAACTATTTTAATGCCAGCATTTATAGTAAGTGAGCTTAAAACAGCTTTTGAAATTGGATTTTTGATATTCTTACCATTTTTGGTTATTGATATTATTGTAGCTTCTATTTTAATGAGCTTAGGAATGATGATGTTACCACCCGTTATGATATCCTTGCCCATAAAACTAATCTTTTTTATTGTAATTGATGGTTGGACACTTATAATTGGAAATCTGGCCCAGAGTTTCAAATAAGTTCTTTATCATAATAAAGAACTTATGTCTTTAAAGACTCTTAGAGGGTATAAAGAAGAGCAATCTCATCACAAACAGGGAAATGTTTACAACGCGAACAATCAGCCCATATTTTATGCTCTGGTAAAGCAGACTTAGAAATTTCTTTAAAATCTAAAGCTTCAAAAAAACCTTGTTTGTAGGTTAGAGATAAAATTTGTTCCAAATTTAATTCTTTTGCTTCTTTTTTACAAGACTCAACCAATTTAAACCCAAGTTTTAAACCTCTAAATCTTTCATCTACAATAAGTGATCTCACTTCTGCAAGTTTAGGTGAGTGAATATGTAAAGCAGTAAAACCAGCCAATACTCCATCCACGTTCACACAGGTATACGATCTGATATTTGTAGCCATTTCATCTTGCGTTCTTAATAAAATGGTTCCGGAATCAACTTCTGCTTTTACCAAGTCTTGCATAACTACAATATCTAGTACACTTGGTTTATAAAATTTAATTTCCAAAAAGATATGCCGTAATCTTGTTTTGTAATTGTTCTAAACCTCTTTTTTTAAGGTTAGAGACAAAAATACCATCAGGATTATCTCTTTTAAGTTTTGCTAAATCATTTTGTTTTAATTTATCAATTTTTGTAAATGCATTAATTATAATCTGATCGCCTCTTTTTATTGACTTCAAAAAAGCATCTACATTTTTATCTATGGCTAAATCTTTATGTCTGGCATCAATTAGGTGTACAAATATCTGTAAACAAGCTCTTTGCTCAAGATAAGCAGTAAGATTCTTATTCCATTCTTGTTTCAGCGTTTTTGATACTCTTGCATAACCAAAGCCAGGTAAATCAACGAAACGCGCGTATAAATGCGGTGTTTCTTCATTGTCAGTTTTAAATTTTATATTAAAATAATTAATTAACTGCGTTTTACCTGGTGTTGAAGAAGATTTTGCCAAACCTTTTCTATGTGTTAATGTATTTAATAAAGATGATTTACCAACGTTTGAACGCCCTAAAAAGGCAATTTCTGCCATATCTGGACTGGGAGAGTCATCTATTCCTTGTGCGGATTCTAAAAAATTTGCTTCTATAATTCTCATTACTTTTTCTCTTTTGTACTTTCTTTTGTTTTTGTTACTTCTTTTTTCTCAGTGTTCTGTTTTACTTCTTTTTTTTCAGTCTTTTTTGTACTTTTTTTTGTTTCGATATTGATAATTAAACGTACAGGTTTTTTATTTGTACCTTTAATTTTGGCTTTTCCTGTTGTTAAATTAATAAAAATTTCTTCTCCACTTAACTTAGTACCTTCAACTTGTTCATCTAATGTACCATTACCAAAAATTCTATATTCTTGTTTTAAAGGAGAATATATAATCTTTTTCCCCGTACCAATATAATGTTTTTCTTCTGTAAATATAATAAATTTTGCATTTCCTGTTGCTATGTAACGTAAAGGAGTTCTTGCTTTATCTCCATCTTTAGGGTTCATGTAAATAACCAGTTTATCTGAGAACAACCTATCCTTATCTTTTTGTAACTTAACATTTCCAGTAAAAATACTAATACCTTCTTTATCCTTAGCTTCAAATGTTTTAGCATCAATAATTAATTTAGAGGTCTGCGCATATATTGTACTCAAGCACAAAAAAATAAGTGTTAATAAAAGTCTCATAAAATTCCTTAGTTGTTTTTAGTTTCTATCTCAAAATGAACTGTTTTTGATTTAAAAATACTACTTATATTGTTAAAATAAAAGCTATTACCTCTTAATGTATTATTATAATAATAGCCCGAATAATCTATTGTATTTGTAATTGTTTCTTTACTTGCATCGTATAAAAATTCATCACTTTTAATAAAAAGATAATTATCTCTACTAAAACTTGCATTGTTTAAAAAACGATATTTCTGCGCTTTTTTAATAATTATATCTGCTTTAACCACATCTGTAACACTCTCATTTGCTTTTGTTAAAATGATTTTTGCATTATACATTATATCTCTGTTTTTATATCTGTAAACATCATTGGCATAAACCACTCTACTAATATTATCTTCTGTTAGTGTATACATTGTAGCATTTTTAAAACTAAGTAAAGCAAGATCATTTGTAATTTGTTTTTCTTCTTGATTTTGGACATCTCCAATTACGAAAAGCCCTGAAAATACCAAAAGAGTATAAACAAATATTTTTAAAGCCATGCGTTTAAAAATTCCTCTTCTAAATCATCTTGTTTACAAATGTACTCAATCATTTCTCTACCAGCACCTTGCCCGCCTTTAGCATCACAAACAACATTTACAAGTTCTTTTATTATAGAAACTGCATCCTTTGGAGCAAAAGAAAGTTTTGCTTTTTTAAGCATTTTATAATCATTTAAATCATCCCCAATTGCTGCTACATTTTTCCAAGTAAGGTTTTCTTTTTTTAAAATTTCTTCTAAGATTTCATCTTTATTATGAATACCTTGATATAAATATTGAATACCTAAATCTTCTGCACGTTTTTTTACAATTAAAGAATCTCTTCCTGTAATAATTGCCGCTTTTTTTCCAAGCTTTTTTGTCCAAGTAGAAATAGCTAAACCATCTTTTACACTAAAGGCTTTTAACTCATCCCCTTTATTGCTATAAACAATTTGTCCATCACTTAAGGTTCCATCAATATCAAAAACCAATAACTCAATCAAAGGACGCCTTTAGTACTAGGAATTCCAATTTTAAGATTAGGAGCTAAGGCACGTCTTAAAGCTACTGCAAAAGCTTTAAAAGATGCTTCAAGCATATGATGTTTGTTTCTTCCTCTATCACTTATTATATGTGCTGTAATTCCCGCATTCATAACAAGGGCATGAAAAAATTCTTCTGCAAGTTCTACATCAAAAGTGGAAATATTTCCTAAAACATCAACCTCATATACTAAAAAAGGACGATTAGATAAATCAAGCGAACAGGTAGTAGAAGCTTCATCCATTACAACGGTTGCATTTCCATATCTCTCAACTGCTTCAATTGGGAAAATTTCTTTTTTTAAGGCTTTTCCCATAACAATACCGCAATCTTCTACTGTATGATGGGCATCAATATGTAAATCACCAATACAGCTTAGTTCTAAATTAATTCCTGAGTGTTTTGAAAAGGCTTCTAACATGTGATCAAAAAAACCTACGCCTGTATTAATGGAAGAGCTACCATTTCCTTTAATATCTATTTTACATTTAATATCGGTTTCTTTTGTTTTTCTATTTAATTCTGTCATATAAATTCCTATTGTGCAATAATCATTGAAGTATTTAAGCCATTTTTATCTTTAAAATCATTGGCTTCATCTAAAGACTTAAAACCAGAAACCCATACTCTGTTTAAATTATCTTTAAATAAAGCTGCTTTTTTAATAACGACATTGTATCTGTCTTCTAAAATTAACTTAAATTTTCTTTGCGTAATTAGGGCACCTTCATATCGCGAAAAAGCACCTACTTGTACAAAATAAGAAGAAACACTTGCTACTTCTTGTCTCTCTTCTTCGGTATTTGCAATACGTGCATTAAAACCTAAGATATCAACTTGTACTTTTGCTGTTCCTTTTTTTACCATATCTATAGCATGGGCAGCTTTATTAGATAAATCAATAATTCTTCCTGTTACAAAAGGACCTCTGTCATTTATTCTTACAATAATGCTTTTACCATTCTCAAGATTTAAAACCTTAACAACAGTATTCATTGGCAGTGTTTTATGAGCAGCTGTAAGTGCATACATATTATACACTTCCCCATTAGATGTTTTTTTAGCATGAAAATTGGGACCATACCAAGATGCAATTCCATGCAAAGTGTCTCCAACTTTTGCTAAAGTAGGATAATATCTTTTTCCTGCTATTACATAAGAGCGCATAGTTGCTCTGTGCATTGCTTTTGAATTTCTAATTTTAGAGTCTTTCACTTTTACATGTTCTACATACTTTTTATTATTGTAATCATAAGAACGTGTTGAAGCTTTATTTGTACAGCCTGCTGCAAATAAAGCAAGCACAAGTGCTAAAAAAGAATATTTATATATTTTAGTAATTAATAACAATTCGGTCTCCTATTTTAATCATAGATGTTTTTAACTTATTATCTTTTTTTAATTTTTTTAAAGAAGTTCTATAGGATTTAGCAATAGATAATAAAGTATCACCAGAACGTACTTTATGTGTTCTTTTTTTAGCATAAGATGCTCTAACACTTGAAGCTAGAACAGGAATTACTAAACGTTGTTTTAGTTTTAGTCTGTTTGTTTTTAAGCTATTTTGTTTTTTTATTAAAGAATAAGGAATTTTATACTTTCTTGCAATTGCATATAAAGTGTCTCCTGATCTTACTTTGTAAATAGCAAAACGTGTATTTTTAATATTATTTTTATTGGCTTGATACCTAGATAAAAGATTATAAGGAATATAAATAGGATACGATTTAAAATAAGGAGGAATAATTCCTCTTTTTACATGTCTGTTTAATTTAAACAAAGCCATAGGTTTCATACCAATAGTATGAGCCACATTATTTAAATGTAAACCCCCTTTAATATTCACAGTAGCCACTGTATTAGAAACACCCATATTTAATAAATGCGCATTATCATCACTGGTAATAAAATTGTGATTATTTAACATAGCCAAAGAAATAATCTTTCTTAAGTAATGTCTTGATTCATTAGGTAAGTATTGTCTTCTAATCTTTTTTTGAACAACTAATAAGTCATAAATATCTGGTTTAACATCCCATTTTGTAACTTTTTTGTAAATAGCATGTATTTTTGAAAAAGGAAGTCTTTTTCTAGTAAAAGCAGCAATGGTTTTTCTATACCCTTTAATGTCTTTTGAGTATTTATTTTTTTTACCATATTTTTTTTCATACATATCAATAGTGGCACGAGTAATTGCCTCAATAACTCTACCCTCACCACAGTTATATGCAAGCGCGGCAAGATACCATTTCCCAAATCTTTTTTTCAAATACTTAAGATACCTACTTGCAGCATAGGTAGATTTAACTAAGTCCATTCTCTCATCTAAATACACATTGTTTTTTAATCCAAATTGTTTTGCAGTTGGTTTCATAAATTGCCAAATACCTCTGGCATTAACATAAGACTTAGCATCAATTGTAAAATAAGATTCGGCCATTGCTAAATAAATAAATGTTGAAGGCAGACCTTCTTGTCGAAGTATTTTTTTGATTTTTGGTACAAATAAGGAAGCATCATTTAATTTTCGCAAGTACGTTTTTTGGCTGTTTTTTGCCAAGAGTGAATTATATGTTTTTTGTAAATTATAATCTGTGATAAATGACTTGTCAATATCAAGTTCTTCTAGTACATCAAAATCTCTAAGTTCAACATTTGGCCCAATTAAGGTGGCAAAAAGTACACTTTGGAAGAAAAATAAAATAGCGAATATGTTTTTCAAATATGCCCTTATTTATAAAATAAGGGATATTATATCTAAATTATGATGTTAAACTCTTTAAACAAGGTTTTAGCGTTCTTTGTGCTTAGATTTTCAATATCTAAAAGATCTATTTCTAGAACTTCTGACATCTTTTGCGCAACCTCATTTGTATACATAGGTTCATTTCTTTTCCCTCTGTAAGGATGAGGCGTCAAATAAGGAGCATCGGTTTCAATTAAAAGTTTATCTTTAGGTATTAAAGGTAAAACTTCTACGAGTTTTTTAGCATTTTTAAAAGTAAGCACTCCCCCAATTCCAAAATAAAAACCATGATTGGCTAAAGGAAGCAGATGAGGACTGGCATTATAACAATGAAGAACGCCCCCTACTTCTTTGGCATTGTATTGTTCAAGAATTTCTCTTGAATCATGTGAAGCTTCTCTTACATGCACAATAATAGGTTTTTTTACTTTTTTTGCAAATTCTATTTGTGCTATAAAAACTTTTTTCTGTAAAGCAATTTCTTGCTCTTTTTCTTCTTTATCTTCTGGAAGCCTAAAATAATCTAAACCACACTCACCAACAGCTATACACTTTGGATGTGAAATAAATTCTTCTAAAACTTTTTCATCATAAGACTCTATATCATAAGGATGAATTCCAACAGCAAAAAAAACTTCTTTGTATTTATTAGCTAAAGCGATTGAGCGAGGAAGATCATTAAAATCAGCACCAGGAATTAAAAAAGCTTTAACTCCCCTATCCAGTGCTCTTTGTATTACATCATCTACATCTTCAATATATTTAAGATTGTCTAAGTGACAATGAGTATCTATTATTATGATAAAAACCTTTTTTCTAAGAGTGTTAATAAACCATTAATTTCTCCTAATTGATCTTTTTCAATCCAAGAATCAATTCCAAAATTTTTAAAAGCATCATAATCACTCTCATCTTCTACAATGGCAACAGAAACAAACTTTTCCTTGCATGCAGCTACTTTATTTTCTTCAAAATCAAAAATAGTATTAATATCTAATATTGCAATATCTGCATTTCCTGAACTTCCACTTGGGAAATATTCAACGCTGTGTTTTGCTTCAATTACTTGGTCATCTACATCACAAAATGTTACTATATTCATATGATCTCCTAATTTTAGTTATTTTATTTTAGCACAAGATATATAAATCTACAAGATGTATCTTGAGATATCCTCATTTTCTACTATTTCGTTCAGTTTTTCCTCAACCAAAGCTTTTGTTATTGAAATACTCTCTCCTGCTTTTTCATTGGCATCAAAAGAAATATCTTCTAAAACTTTTTCAATAACAGTATGTAATCTTCTTGCGCCAATGTCTTCTGTTTTTTCATTTGCTTTCAAAGAAAAAGATGCAAAAGCTCTAATTGCTTCATCTTCAAACTCTAAATTTACTTTCTCAACACTTAATAAAGCCTGATATTGAGAAAGAAGAGAATTTTTTGTATTTTTCAATATTTTATATAAAGCTTCTTCATTTAAGGCTTCTAATTCTACTCGTAAAGGAAATCGTCCTTGAAGTTCTGGTAATAAATCACTGGGTTTAGAAACATGAAATGCACCTGCTGCGATAAACAAAATGTGATCAGTAGAAATACTTCCAAATTTGGTTTGAACATCACTTCCTTCTACAATAGGTAATAAGTCTCGTTGAACACCTTCTTTTGAGGGGTCTTGATTTTGTGAACTTTTTGAAGTGGCAATTTTATCTATTTCATCTAAAAAGATAATTCCACCATTAGCTGCTCGTTTTAGGGCTTCTGCTTTAATTGAATCCTGATCCAAAAGTTTTTCACTTGCAGAGCTTTTCAAAACAATTTTTGCATCTTTGATTTTTATTTCTTTTTTTATTTTATCTTTATTCATTCCACCTAAGAGTTTATTAATACCCTCTTGCATAGAACTCATATCAATAGGTAAATTAGAATCAATTACTTCAATATGACTTTTCTTAGGCAATTCGATTTCAATTATCTTATCATCCAATGCCCCAGACAATAGTTTTTCTTCCATTTTATTATAGGCTTTAATAAAAGATTCTTTAGTAGCTTCACTTGCGCCTTCTGGTAAAGGAGGAATAAGTTTTTCTATAATTATTTTATTAACTTCCTGCTCAATATTTTCTTTAATCTTTTCTTCATATTCTTTGCTTACTAACGTATGAGAGGCATATACTAAATCTCGTATCATAGATTCAACATCACGCCCAACAAAACCAACTTCTGTATATTTACTTGCTTCTACTTTTACAAAAGGCAAAGACATCATTTTTGCCATTCTTCTAGCAATTTCTGTTTTTCCTACTCCTGTACTTCCTATCATCAAAATATTCTTAGGCATAATGTTTTCTTGCAGTTCAGGACTTAGCTGCATTCGTCTGTAACGATTTCTTAAAGCCAAAGCAATTGTTTTTTTAGCATCATTTTGGCCAATAATATAGTCATCTAAATACGCTACTATTTCTTTAGGTGTTAAATTCATTTAGTCCTCTATTTTTAGTATTTTAATATTTTGATTGGTATAAATACATAATTCACCCGCAATCATTAATGACTCACGCACCAATTCTTCCGGTTTCATTGTTGAGTGTTTTTCTAAAGCCCTTGCAGCAGAAATTGCAAAATTTCCACCAGAACCAATGGAACAAATTTTTCCATCTTCTGGTTCTACAACATCTCCTGTTCCACTTAAAATAAAAATATGTTTTTTATTTAAAACAATCATCATTGCTTCTAAACGCCGCAATAATTTATCTTTTCGCCACTCTTTAGAAAAAGCAATCACTGCTTTTAATAAATCGCCCTTACTTTGTTCTAAATGAATTTCAAACATATCAAATAAATTGAAGGCATCTGCTGTACTTCCAGCAAAACCAGCTAAAATTTGATTTTTATATAAGGTTCTGATTTTTGTAGCATTTCCTTTTAAAATTGCATTTCCAAAGGTTACTTGTCCATCTCCACCTATAACTGCTTCTCCTTGACCTTTATAAGCAAGTATCGTAGTCGCATCAAACATTTATACAGCTGCTATAACATCAATTTTAGCAAGTCCATGAATTCCATGTCCTAGTTTGCAATCAACTTCAAAAATACCTGTGCTTTTAATTTTAGATTTTAATGTAATTTGTTTTTTATCAATAGTAATAGAAGCTTGTGTTTTTAAGATTTCTGCTATTTCTTTATTTGTAACAGAACCAATTAAATGTCCATTTGCTCCAACTTTGTGAGAAATAGTAAAGTTTTGAGAAGAAAGTTTTGTTGCAATTTCATTAGCAAGTGCTATTTCTTTTGCTTCAAGTGCTTCTGCAATTTTCTTTTCTTCTTCATATTTTGCAAGTACATCTGGTGTTGCCATTAATGCAAAACCTTTTCCTACTAAAAAGTTTTTTCCATATCCATCTTTAACGTCTTTTACTTCTCCAGCTTTACCTGTACCTTGAACATCTTTAATTAATAATACTTTCATAATTTATCTCCATGTGTTAAGCATTAAACCAAAAGTTTTAAAATGCTTTTTATAAAAGACATTTTACACTAAAAAATTTAATTCATTATAAAAAGATAAAAAGAAGTGAGATTTTGTTTAAAAAGGAAGGGATTGTAAGTACATTATTCTAAAAAAAGCTTATTTTAGAATAATGTCTACATATAAACTAGATTAACTAGCTATATCATAAGAGTTTTGTTGAACTTTTTCCCTTATTAGTCTTTTTTTTACATAATTATTTAAACCAATATGATTTGAATAACCAAGCAGTTTTGCAATTTTTCGTACAGACAGTCCAACAGATAATAACTCTTCAATTTTATCTCTTTGTTTATCAAACTTTGATTTTTGAATGGTACCTTTTGGTTTACCTAAAGATACTCCTTCTTGTTTTTTTAAGGTCAAAGCTTCTTTTGTTCTTAAACTCATTAAGTCTTTTTCTAAAGTAATTGTCATAGAAATGACACCCAAAATCATTTGAGTTAACATGTCCGAATCTGCTAATAAATCCAGATTTTGTTTGATTACAATTATTCTAATTTCACTTTCTAAAAAGAATTTAACAATCTCTAAAATTCTTTCTATTGTTCGACCAAAAACATTTAAATCATAAACAATAATTGTTGAACCTTTTTTACATGTTTCTAAAAGTTGAAGTAAGTTTTTTTCATCTTTTGTTGAGTTGATTTGAATTTCAACTTGACTTGATATTTTAAAATTATGTAAGTCAACATAATCTTCAATACCCGTTCGCTGTGCTTGAGTATATTGCTCATTATTTTCAATACACCTAACAAATGAAATAATTTTAGACATGGTTAAACCTTTAACAAAAATTTTACTTTTAATATATATATTATCTTTTCTGTATAATATATTATATTAATAGCAATACAAAATGTTAACCTACATTATTTTAAACTAAGCTTAAGTAATGTAGAATAATTGGCTTTTTTTGCAGGCTACTCTTGCTTTATGTAGAACACATATATATCGATTCAAGTTTTTATGTTTTATTTTTTTTATCTTGTATGCAATGCTTAGAAAAGCTGTTTGAATATAAAGTGAAAATTAGATAAAATCCTTTAAATAAAAAAAGGCTATTTAATTGAAATTAATTGTTGCAATAACAGGAGCAAGTGGTGCTAATTTAGCGCTTAAATTTATAGAACATCTTCCTTTAGACATAGAAATATTTGCAGTGCTTTCTAAAAGTGCAAAGCTTGCATTAAAACATGAAAATAATATTTCGTATAAAGAAGTTTTAAAAAGAAAAAACATAAAAATCTTTAAGGATAAAGATATAGCTGCACCTATTGCATCTGGATCTTTTAAAGTTGATAAAATGATTATTTTGCCATGTTCAATGAATACACTTGCAAAATGTGCTTGTGGTATTAGTGACAGTTTAATAACAAGAGCATTTACTGTTTCTTTGAAAGAAAAACGAGAAATTATTCTAGCGCCTAGAGAATTACCCTTATCTACTATTGTCTTAGAAAACATGTTAAAATTATCAAAACTTGGAATAACAATAGCACCGCCTATGCTTGCTTATTATTCAAAACAAGATAGCCTTGAAGCAATGGAAGATTTTATTATTGGAAAATGGTTTGATTTATTAAAAATTGAACACAATTTATTTACAAGATGGAGAAGTGATGTATAGTAACTTTAAAGAAGTAGCCTCATATAAAAAAGCAATTTACAGTGGAACTTTTGATCCTATTACAAATGGCCATATGGATATTATAAAAAGAGCTGCAAAAATTTTTGATGAAGTAGTAATCTCAGTTGCAAAAAGTGAGAGAAAAAACCCAATGTTCTCTCATGAAGAAAGAGTTAAATTTGCGCAAGTAGCAACGCAGAACATTCCAGGGGTTCAAGTAGTTGGTTTTGATACTTTATTGGTTGATTTAGCCGTAAAACTTGAAATTGGTATTATTATTAGAGGCTTACGTGCCGTTTCAGATTTTGAATTTGAATTACAAATGGGATATGCCAATTCTTCTATTAATAAAGACTTAGAAACACTCTATTTAATGCCAACCTTAGAAAATGCTTTTGTTTCATCCACAATAGTTAGAGAGCTTATTCGTTTTAAAGGAAAGTTTTGTCATTTAGTACCTAAAGAGGTAAAAGAATGTATGTAGTTATTGAAGGTATTGATACAGCAGGGAAATCAACACAATTAGATATTTTAAATCAAAATCATCCAAAGGCTGTTTTTACTAAAGAACCAGGAGGTACTACATTAGGGCTAACGCTTCGAGAATTAGCCCTAAGTGGAAAAGCAAGCTCGCCTATTGCAGAAATGTTTTTATTTTTAGCTGATCGGGCTGAGCATATAGAAGTTGTAATTAAAAAAAATTTAAATAAAACTATTATTTCTGATAGATCAGTTATTTCTGGTATTGCTTACGCATCGCAACTGCCTTTACAAGAAGTAATTGATTTAAATTTAATTGCAACATCTAATATCCTGCCATCTCATGTTATTTTATTAGAATTAAGTAAAGAAGAATTAATACACAGATTAAGCCAAAAGAAAAATGATGCGATTGAATTAAGAGGTATTGAATACCTTTTAAATATACAAGAAAGAATGAAAGAAACAGTGAAAATATTAAAACTAAATCATGTTTTTATAGATGCGAAATTGAGTATAAAAGAAATTGAGTTAAAAATAGAGGAATTTATAAATGAGTAAAGCTAAAATCATCCAAAGTCTTAGAGGAATGAAAGATATACTAAAAGAAGAAAGTGCAGATTTTACGTATTTTTCTAAACATGCAGCTAGAATTGCAGCAAACTATGGATTCTCTTATATGGAAACGCCTATATTAGAAGAGACTGCTTTATTTAAACGCTCTGTTGGTGAGAGTTCGGATATAGTTAATAAAGAAATGTATCAGTTTATTGATAAAGGCGAAAACGATGTTTGTTTAAGACCTGAGGGAACAGCTGGAGTTGTAAGATCTTTTGTTCAAAATAAATGTGATCGTGCTGGAGGAACATACAGATGGTTTTATAATGGGCCTATGTTTAGATATGAAAGACCACAAAAAGGAAGATTAAGACAGTTTCACCAATTTGGATGTGAAGTATTTGGAATAAGCAGTGTTTATGAAGATGCTAATATTATTATGCTTATAAAAGACATCTTAGACTTTTTTGAAATTGGCTTTACTTTACATTTAAATTCTTTAGGGGATGAAAACTGTATGCCACAATATAAAGAAAAGCTGGTAAATCATTTTACACCTTTTAAAGAAGAATTATGTGAAGACTGTAAAAAAAGAATGTTTATAAATCCTATGAGAGTATTGGATTGTAAAAATGAAAAATGCCAAGAATTAATTGTGGATGCCCCAAAAATCACTTATAATTTATGTGAAAAATGTGATACAGATTTTAATAAATTAAAAGAAGTTCTTGATTTTAATGAAATTTCTTATGTAATTGATACAAACCTAGTTAGAGGCTTGGATTATTACTCTCAAACAGCATTTGAGTTTAAATCTGATGAAATAGGAGCTCAAAGTACTATTGCAGCTGGTGGAAGATATGATAAACTTGTAGAATACTTAGGGGGAAGAGCAACGCCTGGAATTGGTTTTGCTATGGGAATTGAGAGACTATTAGAATTAATCAAAAAAGATGAAAAGCAAGAAGAATTACTTTATTTAGGAGCCATGTGTGAAGAAGCTCAGAATATTCTTACTAAACTTGCTTCTAAAAAAAGAAAAATGCAAGTAACACATTTAGAATATGCAGTTAAAAACTATAATAAACATTTTAAACTCGCACAAAAACAAGGTGCTAGCATTATTGCATTAATGGGTGAAGATGAATTAAAAAACAATACTATTAATATAAAAGATATGAATAAAGGTATTGAGAAAAGCATTCCTTTAGAGGAATTTTAAATTTGAACAACTATGGTATTGATATTTGGGGAGATGATAATTTTATCATACAAAAAGATAAGGTATGTATTAATTATAAAAATAAACCTTCTTTATACTCCCTTGTTAAAGAAATTAGAAATCAAGATTTTAAAGGTCCCTTATTATTTCGTTTTCCACATTTAATTGAAAAACAAATAAGTACACTCTTTTCTTTATTTGATAATGCCATCAAAGAGTATGATTATAAAGGCAGTTTTAATGCTGTTTTTCCTCTAAAAGTAAACCAATTACCCAACTTTTTACACCCTTTAATAGAAGCTGGAAAGAATTATGCTTACGGGTTAGAAGCAGGAAGTAAAGCAGAATTATTTTTAGCAATGACTTATAATAAAATTGGTGCGCCTATTACAATTAATGGGTTTAAAGACAAAGAAATGATTCATATTGCATTTATTGCAAAAAAAATGGGCCATAATGTTACGATAACAATTGAAGGATTAAATGAGCTAGAAACAATTTTAGAAGTAAAAAAAGAATCTAAACTTGAACTTCCTAATATTGGTTTACGCTTAAGACTTTTTAATGCAGGGAGTGGAGCTTGGGCAAAATCAGGTGGAATTGACTCTAAATTTGGCTTAAGTTCAACAGAAATACTTGAGACCTTTGATATGCTAAAAAAATACAATATTATTGATGCTTTAACTATGATTCATTTTCATATTGGCTCTGCTTTAAACTCTATACCGCCTCTAAAAAAAGCCTTAAAAGAATCAGGCCATATTTATGCAGCACTTAAAAAATTAGGCGCTAAAAATTTAAAAGCAATTAATATTGGTGGGGGTTTAAATGTCGAATATTCAGCATATAAAAGAACTACGCAATATAACTTACAAGAATTTGCAAATGATGTTGTATTTACTTTAAAAAATATTGCCAAACAAAAAGGTGTAGAAGAACCTGACATTTTTACAGAATCAGGACGCTTTATAGCAGCATCATCTTGTGTTCTAATTACTCCTGTATTAGAGCTGTTTTCAGCAGAATACGATAAAAAGAATTTACGATTAAAAAAGATGAACCCTCCTTTAATTGAAGAACTTATAGAACTTTATGAAGATATGAATAAAAAAACGGCACTGGAATTTATGCATGACAGTATTGACCATTTAGAATCCTTACTAAAACTCTTTGACTTAGGATACATAGATTTAGAAGACAGATCTAATGCAGAGGTTTTAACGCAAATAGTTATTAAAAAAGCTATTTCTTTTTTAGAAATCAATGACTATGATGAGCTTAAAAGAATTGACAGTAAAATACAAGAAAAATATTTACTGAATTTTTCAATTTTTCAATCTTTACCAGATTTTTGGGGTATCAATCAAGAGTTTCCAATTATGCCACTAACACATTTAGATAAAAAGCCTACACGCTCTGCTTCATTATGGGATATAACCTGTGATTCCGATGGTGAAATTCCTTTTGATTCGAACAAAGCTTTATATTTACATAATGTAGATCTCTCAAAAGAAGAATATTTTTTAGCTTTTTTTAATGTAGGTGCATATCAAGATATTCTAGGAATGCGTCATAACTTATTTTCTCATCCAACAGAAATTAATGTTGTATTTAAAGAGGATAAAGTAAAATGTGAAAAGATTCTTGAATCTCAAAAAATAATTGATATCTTAGAAGATATAGATTATGATACAATTAAGATAAAAAATATTTTAAAAAACCAACTCGATGATACGCATTACAATATTTTAGAAAAATATTTAAATGAAAACTCTTATTTAAAAACAACGGGAAGTTAATATGACTAAAAAAATGAGTTCAGATAATAGCAATGATAAAATCAACCTTGAAACAAAAGTTAATGATATGAAAGATAATACATCAGAAAAAGTTGAGCAAAAAAAATCTAAAGACAATGAAGCGATTGGTTTATGGGCACAAATTAAAGAAGATTTTAATGTTCCAAAAGTAAATGATCCTGCATTAAATTCTACGCTTGAATTAATTTTTAACTATCCAGGTGTTTGGGCAATTATAAATCACAGAATTGCCCACCGTTTATATAAGAATAACTTTAAAATTACAGGTCGTATTATTATGGGAATTACTCAGTTTCTTTGTAATATGGACATTCACCCAGCAGCTGTTATTGGAAGACGTGTATTTATTGACCATGGAATTGGTGTAGTAATTGGGGAAACTGCCATTATTGAAAATGATGTACTTATTTATCAAGGTGTAACATTAGGAGGAGTTTCTTTAAGTAAAGGAAAACGTCACCCTACTGTAAAAGCAAATACAGTTATAGGATCAGGAGCTAAAATACTTGGAAATATTACTATGGGTACAAATTCTAGAATTGGAGCAAACTCAGTTGTAATTTGTGATGTTCCTGATGATTCAACTGCTGTTGGAGTTCCTGCTAAAATAATTAATCGAGGTTGCTGCAATAAATCAAAACTTAATCATGCAGATTTGCCTGATATTAATAAAGAGATGTTTGAATATTTACTAAAAAGAGTAGCTCTTTTAGAACATGCTCTTAAAAAACACGATCAAATAGATTTATCTTCGCAAGATCATGACTTAGAATCTATTTATGAAGAATTCATAACGGCCATGAACTCTATTAAAAAATGATCCCAGAACTCCTTATTTTTGGTCTTATTACAGGACTTGTATCAGGTTTTTTTGGTGTAGGAGGGGGAATGGTTCTTGTTCCTATGCTATTATTCTCAGGTTATGTAATGAAAGAAGCTGTTGCAATATCTATTCTTCAAATGGTCTTTTCATCCACCTATGGATCTTTTTTAAATGTAAAAAAACAATTGGATATTGTTTATGATGGAATAATGTTAGGGATAGGTGGTTTTATAGGCGGTCTTTTATCTTATTTTATTACCTCTAACATTTCAAATCTTAGTTTAAAATATCTCTTTGTTGCTGTCTTAGTAGCTTCAATTTTAAAAATATTACAAACGCCTGCTGTTCCTATTAAAAAACAAAAAATACCTTCAAAAGCTTTTTTAATTTTAATTGGTTCTTGTATTGGAATGATTGCTATGAGTATTGGAGTGGGTGGATCTATTATGTTGACTCCTATTTTAGTTGGTTTTATGCATTATAATTTAAAAACAGCTACCTCTTTATCTTTATTTTTTGTAATGTTTTCTGCAATTGCAGGTTTTATATCCTTAAGTAGTAATTCTCAAATGTTATATCAAGAAGGTATAATTATAGGAAGTGTTTCGTTATTTGGGGTTTATGCAGGCGTAAAACTTAAACATTTAACAAATCTTGTTTCCTATAAAAAATATATTTTAAGCTTATATATACTAATTTTAATTTCTATGCTGTATAAAATGTACTATTAAATATTCCACTCTAATTTAAATAAACTTGCAAAATGAAATATTTTTTTCCTCTTAAAGAAGTTATGATATAATCACACTTATTTTTTCAATGGAATGGTGATGAAAGATACAATTAAAATAGTTAATGCTAAAGAAAACAACTTAAAAAACATAAACCTTGAAATACCTAAAAACAAACTCATTGTTTTTACAGGATTATCAGGTTCTGGTAAGTCAACACTGGCTTTTGATACACTGTATGCAGAAGGACAAAGACGATATATTGAGTCTTTATCTGCTTATGCACGACAATTTTTAGGAAAAATTGCTAAACCGGATGTTGAACGAATAGAAGGATTAACTCCTGCAATTGCAATTGATCAAAAAACCACTTCTAAAAACCCAAGATCTACAGTAGGAACTATTACTGAGGTCTATGATTATCTAAGACTCCTTTATGCAAGAGTTGGTGAACAACACTGTCATCAATGTGGAGATCCTATTTCTGAAATGAGTGCTTCTGATGTTATTGAAGAAGTACTAAAACTACCACAAAATGCTAAATTAGTTATTCTTGCACCTCTTGTTAACCGTAAAAAAGGTACATTCGCCGATTTATTAGAATCTTTACGAGCTAAGGGTTATGTAAGAGCTATGATTGATGGTGTTATGGTTAGACTTGATGAAGATATTGAACTTGCTAAAACACAAATGCATACTATTAAAGTAGTAATTGATAGAGTGGGCGTAAAAGAAGAAAACAGACAAAGAATAGCTCAAGATGTTGAAAAAGGTCTAAAAGAAAGTTTTGGAGAACTGGAAATTGAAGTAATCAATCATGAAGATTTATCTTGTGAAAAACATCATCATTATTCAGAGCACATGGCATGTTTTGCATGTAAAATTTCTTTTGAACCCTTAGAACCATTATCCTTTTCTTTTAATTCTCCAAAGGGCGCTTGTCCTTCTTGTGATGGCTTAGGAATAAGATATGCCATTGATATGAAAAAAATCATTAATGAAGACTTATCAATTGAAAAAGGCGCGGTTAAAGTTATTTATGGTTTTAATAAAGGCTATTATTTTAAAATGTTACTGGCTTATTGTGAAGCAGCCGATATAAATATTAAAGTTCCTTTTTCAAGCTTAGAAGAACATGAAAAAAAAGCCATTTATCATGGAGGCTTTGAAGAAGTAAAGTTTACTTGGAAAAACCACAAATTAAACAGAAAATGGGAAGGTGTTGTAAAAATAGCCTACGGAATGATCAAAGACGAAAAAGAAATGGCTGAATATATGACAGAAAAAACATGTTCTGAATGTTCTGGGCACAGATTAAAACCTTCTTCTTTAGCGGTTAAAGTAGCAAGTAAATCAATTTGTGAATTAACTTCAATTCCAATAGAAGATTCTCACACTTTTTTTCAAGATAAAAAGAACTTTGCTTACTTAAATGAGCAAGATACAATGATTTCTGTACCTATTTTAAAAGAAATTAAAGAGCGAATTTATTTCTTATATGATGTTGGTTTGGGATATATTACCTTAGGAAGAGATGCCAGAAGTATTTCAGGGGGAGAAGCCCAAAGAATTAGAGTAGCTTCTCAAATTGGATCTGGTTTAACAGGAGTATTGTATGTCTTAGATGAACCTTCTATTGGTTTGCATGAAAGAGATACAAATAAACTAATAAAAACATTAATAGCACTGCAAGAAAAAGGAAATACGGTTATTGTTGTTGAACACGATAAAGAAACTATAAAAGCAGCAGATTATATTGTTGATATTGGACCAAAAGCTGGTAAATTTGGTGGAAATATTGTTTTTGATGGAACGTACAAACAAATGCTTAAAGCTAAAACACTTACTGCAAAATACGTATCAGGTGCTAAAAAAATTGATTATAAACATGACAGACCATGTGAAACATTTATAGAAATTAAAAATGTTACGATTAATAATATCAAAAACTTAAATGTAAAAATTCCTCTTAAAACCTTATGTTCAATTACAGGTGTATCAGGAAGTGGAAAATCTTCTTTAATATTACAAACCCTACTCCCTGTTGCAAAAGAATTATTAAACAATGCAAGAAAAGTAAATAAGGTTGATGGTGTAGAGATTACAGGGCTTGAACTTTTAGATAAAGTGATTTATTTAGACCAAAGTCCAATAGGAAGAACTCCAAGATCAAATCCTGCTACATATACAGGTTTAATGGATGAATTACGTCTGTTATTTTCAAAAACAAAAGAAGCCCAATTAAGAGGCTATGCTATTGGACGTTTTTCTTTTAATGTAAAAGGAGGACGTTGTGAAAAATGTCAAGGAGAAGGACAAATCAAGATTGAAATGCATTTTCTACCAGATATTATGGTTAAATGTGATGAATGTCATGGTTCTAGATACAATACACAAACCCTTGAAATAAATTACAAAGGGAAAAGTATTTCAGATGTTTTAAATATGAGTGTAGATGAAGCCTTAGAGTTTTTAGTAAAGATTCCAAAAATTCATGCCAAACTTCAGACCTTAAGCGATGTTGGTTTAGGATATATTACTTTAGGACAAAATGCTATTACTTTATCAGGTGGCGAAGCACAAAGAATTAAACTATCAAAAGAGTTAAGTAAAAAAGACACAGGAAAAACACTTTATATTTTAGATGAACCAACAACTGGTTTACATTTTGCTGATGTGGATAGATTAACCAAAGTACTACACCATTTGGTTGATTTAGGAAATTCTGTTTTAGTAATTGAACATAACTTAGATATTGTAAAAAACTCTGATTGGGTTATTGATATGGGTCCTGAAGGTGGAAGCAAAGGTGGTAAAATTGTTGCAGTTGGAACTCCTGAAGATATTGCAGCAAATCACAAAAAAACAGCTTCACATACTGGTTTTTACTTAGAAGCTGAATTGGCAGAATAATATGCCAAAAATAAAAGAATAAAGATATAAAATGAATAATAATACAAACCCAATGCAAGGTATTACCTTAGAAAAAATTCTTATTGCTCTTGAAAAAGAGTATGGCTTTAATGAGCTTGGAAAACGCATTAACATCAACTGTTTTAATTACGATGCCTCAGTTAAATCAAGTCTTAAGTTCCTAAGAAAAACACCTTGGGCAAGAACAAAAGTAGAAGCTTTATATAAAAGAACATTTATTGACTAAAATTTTGCCTATTGATTTATTTATACAAGCCATTGAAAAAAATGAGTTTGTACAAGCACATGAATTATTAGAAGAAGACTGGAAAACTTATAAAAAAAGAGATATGAAAACACATGCAAAAGCACTGCAAGGTCTTATTAATGGAGCAACTGCTTTGGCATTATTGCATATAAAAAAAAGACCTCATGCTTATATTAAAGTATGGAAAGTGTTTGAAAAGTATAAGATTTTATTAGATCAAATAGAACTAGAAAATATAGACAAATTTATTGAAGCAAAAGAAATACTAGAGCAGAAAAATAAAATACTAAATTCCTAAGATATATCTTTTTTATTTTCATGTATTAAATATGCTTTTAATCTCATCATTTCATCTGTTGGGTATTTATTTTCAGCAGTACCTCTTGTCACTTTTACAAAAAAATCTCTAGAAGCATCATTAAATCCAAAATTTAAGTTTGATAAAACTACTTCTTTATATTGTTTTGTACTTACTTCTTGGGGTTTTGTAAGCTCATTCGTTTTTTTAAGCGAATCAATATCATTTGAGTATATTTCTTCAACATCATTGTGTTCTTTTAAAGGTTGCACAGCTTTAAGTTCATTAACTTTTTGAACTTTTTCATTTGAGTTAAACTGAAACTCTTGTAATTTAGCTACTAATCCAAATTCCATGACATCCTCCTAAAAAAAGGCTTATTAACTATTATACATCTTTTAGCATTTTTTTACAAATTAAGTATTATTTTCTTTATAATTTGCTTTATTTGTGCTATTATTAGCTATTAATTTATTTAGGAGAAGAACTTGGACGTTCCCCAGAGGCACAGTTTATATTTAGAAAGAAGTAGGACAAAATGGATATCTTAATTCTATTATTTGTTCTTGTTATCACAATTTCATTTTTATGCTCAATATTAGAATCTATTCTTTTATCAACGAATGTAGCATACATCTCAGTTTTGGAAAAAAAAGATCCAAGATCGGGAGCTTTATTAAAATCATTAAAAACAGATATTGACAAATCAATTGCATCAATTTTAATACTCAATACTTTTGCTAATACCTTAGGTGCTACGGCAATTGGTGTACAAGCACAACATGTATTTCAAAATAATTCTAATTTTGTTTTATTGGTATCTATTGTATTAACTTTTTTGATTTTATTTTTGGCAGAAATTATTCCAAAAACAATTGGTGCTGTTTATTGGAAAGAGTTAGCCCCTCTTGCTGCACGTATTATTAATATTTTTATTTTTATTACTTATCCTATTATTGTAATTACGCAATTCGTAACAAGAAAAATTTCCAATGGAAATGATAACAGTGATTCAATTTCAAGAGAAGAATTAATTCACTCTACACTTTTAAGTGAAGAAGAAGGAATTATTGGAGATTTAGAATCAGATATTATTGAAAATACCTTGACCCTACATGATGTTAAAATAAAAGACATCTTAACACCAAGATCTGTGGTTTATGCTATTGAAAAATCAATTGTAATAAAAGACATACTTGAAGATAAACGAACCTATAGATATTCAAGAGTACCTGTATATGAAGGAACCATTGATAATATTGTAGGTGTTGTTATTACAAAAAAGATTTTCAAACAAGCAATTAAAGATAAGAATGTCAAAATTGAATCCATTATGAATGATGTCTTTACTTTAAATGAAAATATTCCTGTAGCAAAAGCTATGAATATTTTTATTCAGAAAAAAGAACATATGTTTATTGTATCTGATAATTATGACCAAACAGAAGGTTTAGTTACCTTAGAGGACTGTATCGAGACCCTTTTAGGCCTTGAAATCATGGATGAGTCTGATATTACAGCAGATATGAGAAAACTTGCATTAAATAAAATGAAAGCCAAAAGAAAAGAGAAAGATATCTAGAAGAAACTAATTTGTTTCTTCTTCACTGCTATCTTCTTTTACATCAGCGCCTAATAGCTCTGCAATTTTGGCATCTATTAATTCAAGTGTTCTTTCTTGTGTTTTATATGAGATTTCAGGAAGTTCTCCCCCCCACATTTTTTCGGCCTCTTCAAAACCTTGAATAATACCTTTTCTACTTTCTTGCATGGCTTCAACATCATTGCCTGATATTAAGAAAACAAAAGAAGATACTCGCTTAGAGGTATTTTCAATAGAGAAAAAACCACCCTCATCTAATAATTCTTGTGCTTCATCTGGTTTTAATTCACTAATTGCTTTTCCTTCATAACCCATTTCTTTAAGATTTGAAGAAAAGGCATCTTTACCAGATAAAAAATCTAGGGCTTCTTGATTTCCGTTTAAAATTTTTTCAAGTATGCTTTGATTATTTGTATTGTAATTTGAGAATTCAAAAGACCTAATGCTAATTGAGAGGTTAAAGCCTTCATCTGAAATTGATAAATTTATCGATGTTTCAGAGTAACTTGCTTTAAAGTAAGTCTCTTGATTTTTACCACTTGATTCTTGATTTGAGTTATCTTGTTTTGATAATGCATTTTTAAAATCTTTAAACGCATTAACATAGGGATTATTTCCTGATTCTATTTCATTCATTAGATGCTCCTTGATGATATCCTTATCAATGATTTTATCTGTACATTTCTTAAAGTTAGATTAATCATTTACCATCTTGTATAATAATTAGGGTGCTAAACGATTAATAGTCCATTTTCCATTTTCTAAAGAATATTCAAATCTATCATGTAATCGGTCTTTTCCACCTTGCCAAAATTCAATTTTTACTGGTTTTACAACATAACCACCCCAAAAAGAAGGAAAAGGTAAAGATCCTTTTAAAAACTTGTTCTTCATTTCATTAAATTTATTTTCTAAAATTGAACGAGAAGAAATAATATCACTTTGATGAGATACCCAAGCACCCAGTTGGCTACCTTTAGGTCTTGATAAAAAATACTTCAAAGACTCAGCAGTGGAGATTTTTTCTATTCTGCCTTCAATTTTTATTTGCCTTTCAACCCCTAACCATGCAAAATGTAGGGCAGCTTGAGGATTTTCTTCAATTTGTTTTGCTTTTGAAGAGCCATAGTTTGTAAAAAATACAAAACCTTTTTGATCAAATAATTTTAACAATACTATACGAATTGAGGGCAAGAGATTTTTCCCTACTGTAGCTAGTGTCATTGCATTTGGTTCAGGTACGTCTGCAGCCGTAGCTTCTTGAAACCATTTTTCAAATTGAACAATAGGGTTTTCATCTAAATTCTCTAATTCTAAGGACATTTTTATATATTCTTGTCTGTGGTCTCGTAAATCCATTCTTATCCCTGTAATAATTTTTTAAAATATATCTAAGTTCTCTTTTAATATCAATAAAATACCTATACTTTTGTGATTTTATTTATAGGTATTGGGGCTAATTCCAAATACCCTTTTAAAATTTTTAATGAAATGGCTTTGATCACAGAAGCCAAATTCATAAGCAATATCACTTACACTTTGTTCTGTATTTTTAGAAAGAAGATTCTCTGCACAATTAATCTTTTTATTCATAATATATGCATGAGGAGATAAGCCATACTTTTTTTTAAAGGATCTAATTATATAGGAACTGTTGTAGCCTATTTCATATGCAATATCATCTATACTTATGCCTTCATTGATGTTTTCCATTATATAATTCTCAATTGTTTTTAATGGAATGTTATTTTGTTTTATATCTTCTTCATCTTTTTTTTCTTGGCAATATGAAGTAAAAAGCTTAGTAAAAAAAGCAGTAAAAGTCATATAGAAAGAAGAAAGATTATCTTCTCTTAAAATCCTATTACAAATACCAAGAAACTCATTATAATAGACTTTTGAAGCTAAAATAGTTAAAGATACGTCAAGATACTCAAGCTTCATTTCTTTAAAGATTTTTTCTTGAATATTACTGCACCATTTTTTATCTATATGTACAGAATAATAGCCCTTAGAGTTTTTATTTAGATTTTTGGTGAGATGTACTTCTTGTGGATTTAAAAAACACAAGTTTTTTGGTTTTAAATATTGTGATTCTTTTAAATATATATCAACTTGTATACAGCCTTCTTTCAAAGCCAAAATATTAAGCGTTTCATGAGAATGCTTAGAATAATTAGAAAAAATATCTTCAGAATATTTTACTTGTGCAAAAAGTTTATTTTGTGAATCGTATAACAGTTTGATATTCATCCTTCTAAATTTTTTAATGTCAATATAATACAAGACACATTTTCTTTAAGATGATATTATCCAATATCAACTTACAAAGGCAAATAACTTGAATATCAACAATACTCTTTACACTTCATTTAAAAGTGCTCTTATAATTTTAAAATTGGTTATTCCTATTTATATCTTGGCAGATATCTTATACTATTTTAATGTACTCTCATACGTATCATTTATTATTGAACCCTTTACTTCCATATTAGGTTTACCTAAAGAAGCTGCTTTATCAATTATATCAGGTATCTTTCTTAATTTATACGCAGCCATTGCGTTTGCAGCACCTTTGGATTTAAATCCCAAACAGTGGTCTGTCTTAGCTATTTTTCTAGGAACCTGCCATTCTTTAATTGTAGAAGGAATTATTATGAAAAAACTAGGTGTTGCAAATTATTATTCTTATACATTACGCTTTTGCGCAGGATTGTTTATTGCATACCTAAGTAGCAAGTTACCTGCTTCTTTTTTTGAAGCAAGTTTAAGTGATGCTGTATTTGAAAAAACACAGTACAGCAGTTTTAATGACTTAATTGTAGGTTCTTTGTATTCTTCTTTTATACTTTCTTTAGAAATTATAGTATTAATAACATCATTGATTTTTTTCATGGACTTTATTAAATCAAGAGATTTTGTTAAAAAAAGTAAAAAAAACATTTCTAAAAGTTTTTCTTTAGGCGTTGGTATATTATTAGGAATTACTTATGGTGCGGGTATTTTAATTAATGAAGCCAAGAATAAATCCTTAAACCGTGAAGATTTATTTTATGTAAGTAATTTTTTAATGATTTGCCATGCTATTATTGAAGATACAATGCTTTTTGTAATTTTTGGGGCAGATTTTACTGTAGTAATACTGATTCGATTAACGTTTGCTTTGTGCTTGTCTTTTATTTTATTAAAAGTATACCAATACAAAAATAAAACATTAAGCCTAAAGGATTAATGTTTTATTTATTTATATTAACGTTTAATTTTAAATTATTAACCAAACTTTTTACAGAATTACCTAAATTATCTTCATGATTTAAGCAGGCTCCATTTGATATTAGATAATCAGCCACTCTTGTTTTGTTATATAATAAAGCATAAATTAAAGGCGTTGAATCAGCCAAATCCAGTTGATTTATATTTAAGCCCGCCCGCAATAAAGTTTTAATCATTTTAGCATTGTTTTTATATACCGCATAATGCATAACATGTAATTTAGTATTAACATCAACAATTAAATCAATGCCTAAATCTATTAATATACTTATAGCTGATAAGTTTTTATAAAATACAGCCCAATACAAAGCATTTCTACCATTGTCATCTCTGGTATTAATATTAGCACCATAGATTAAAATATCTTTAATTTTATCGTGTGTTTTAGTTGAAATCAGTTCAAATAATAAGCACCAACCTTCATCAAACTTAGTATTTACATTTGAACCCATAAACAATAATTTTTTAAACGTAAAATCATTTCTAACATTTAGAATAAGCTCTTGATTAAATTCAATATTGTTTCTATTAATTAAAATATTATCACTCATAGTTTCTCCTTGTTTTATTTATAAGATTGTATCATTTTATAACTTAAACAATATTGAGAACTGTTATCATGTATTACTTAAAGTGAATTTTATATAACTTTGCTATACTCCTGCCAAAAGGCCTTTTTTGTTATCTCAAAGACAAACATGTTATTCTTGTTATAGACCTATGCTTACGTGTATGTGTAAATATATTAATAAAATATCAAGCAATACAAAATTTATTTTATTAATGCATCCAAAAGAATTCAGAAAAACCAAAAATGGAAGTGGACATTTTACTCATAAATCCTTAGAAAACTCCGAAATTCACATAGGTATTGATTTTAGCAATGATAAAAGAATTAATGAACTAATAGATGATCCCAACAATGCCTGTTATATTTTATACCCAGGACATGAGAGTTTATTGTTAAATAAAAACAAACCCAAAGAAAATAAAAACTTGGTTTTATTTTTAATCGATTCTACGTGGGCCTGTTCAAAAAAAATGTTAAGAGTAAGCAAAAACTTAGCACACTTACCAAGAATGAGTTTTACTCACAATAAGAGCTCAAAATTTATATTTAAAACACAGCCTGCGCATTATTGTTTATCTACAATGGAGTCAACCTTATGCATACTTGAACTCTTAAATAATCATAAGCTTGAAAATATACAAAATAAGGACTTAGAAGGTTTTTTGGAGCCTTTTACTCAAATGGTTAAGTATCAAGTTAAATGTATTCCAAAAAATGAAATAAGATATAAAAAACCTTTTAAATAATCTTCTGTTTAATTTTTATTTTTCTGATAAACAAACCTAATAAAACCAAAAACAAAGAGATATACGTTATATCTTTTGGAGTTTCATCAAAAATGATAAAAGCCCAAAAAATAGTGAACAGTGGAATTAAATACGTAACTAAAGACATAAACTGAACCCCAACACTTTGTATTATTTTGATTCTAATAATAGAAGCATATGCTGTTGGAATAAGTGCTAAAAAAATTAAAGCATAAAAAGAAGTATTTAAATAACTCTCATATATAAAAGCATCAAAATACAATACAAAAGGAAATAAAATAAGAGATGCGCAAATAAACATAGAAGTAGAGGTAATAATGCTAGAAGTATTGTGAAGTTTTCTTAATAACAATCCAGACACTATATATCCCATACTTGCAAATAAAATAGCAATCTGGCCATAAAAAGCATTAGGATCTTCACTTTTAAAACCATCTGCTAATAACAATACTATTCCCAAAAAACCAAATACTACGCCTAAAAATTTGAAAAAAGTAAATTTTTCATCTTTTGTAACAAAATGAGAAAGTACTAAAGCAATAAAAGGCCCTACTGCTAAAACAATTGAAGCAGTACTTGCAGTAACATATTGTTGTCCCCATGCAAGCAGAGAAAAAGGCAAAGAGTTGTTTAACAAAGAAGCAAGTATTATAATTGCCCATGTTTTTGAATCTTTTGGGAAAGAAAGTTTTTTGTAATAAATAATAGGAAGAAAAAACAAAGCAGCAAAGAAAATACGAATAAAAGCAATAAATAAAAAGGAATATTGTTCTAATGCTAATTCAATACAAATAAAACTTCCAGCCCAAATTGAGCTTAAAAAAAGAAGTTTTAGATAATCAAAGCTGTTTACAGCCTTAAGAGTCTTCACTATTTTATCTTAACGAAGCTAACACCATTTTCTAGACTTTGAATATTTTTGATATTCTCAATACTTAAAGAATGTGTTTCATTAAAAACATATTTCATCAAATATTTAACTTCAGTATTTGTAAAGCCATCAATTTCTTTGTCTTTAATGCTTATTTCATTTATATTTTTAATATAAATTCGTTTTAATTTATTGTTTTTCTCTTTTACATAATATACAATATCGTATATTTTTGTGTTGATTTTTTCAATAGTAACAAGCACACGATCATCTTTTACTTCAAGTTTAAAATCAGAAAAAAGACTTTTGAAGTCTTTCGTACTTATGAAACCAATGTATAATTTTGTAAAAATGTCAAAATAAAGACCCAATACTCTTGATTTAAAAAAGTTTAAATTAATATTTGAAGAATCCTTAAAACGTGTATTCTTTAAAATCCATTCCAAGGTTTGAAAATAAACAAACTGCTTATATTTAATAACAGATGTTTCAATAAATTTTTTTTCTTTTGGAGGCTCTATTTTTTGATACTTTGTTTTTTTGAAAATAATGTTTTTTAATAAAATTTCATTGTCTAATTCTTTAGTAAGCCAAACAGTACAAAAAGAAGGAAACTTTTTAATACCTAAAGATCCTTCTGTAAGTACAATTAATGATTTAATTTGCATAGAAGGAAAAAGTATCTTTAATAAAGCATATTTTTTATCAAGTCTTTTAATTAAAGAAACTGTTTTTTTGGATGTTGACATTTCTACAAAATACAAAGCATCTTTAGTAAAAAACAAGGCATCAAATTCTGAAATATCTTTATAAACAGATTTATATACAATTTGCGCACTTTTATTAATTAATAAACCATTTTTTTTGTATCGGTGATCTGCATTTTGATGAGGGCCTTTTAAAACAAAGCGAGTAATCTCTTCATTATTTTGCGCATATCTAAGTAAATGTTCATAAATTATGTTTTCGTATACTTCACCTTTAAAGCTACTATAAGCAGCCATATAAGATTCACTTGTTTCATCTACGTTATTACGTATTAATGTTTTTATGTTGCGAATATCGTAACTATAACAAAAAACTTCTTTATGAATATTCTCTAAGTTTAAGTTTTGTATCTCTTGGGTAATTTCAAATTGATTCAATATCATACTTATTATTAAATTTTAAAGATTATATCTAAATAATTATAAAACAATTTTACAAATAAATTTTTGCATTATATATCAAGAATATTTTTAAAAATATATTTTCATACAAATATTCTAAATAACAAGAAAATTATTCATATAGCGCAGCTTTTAGGCTTTAATTTAAGACAGTATAAACTATAATCATTTAAAACTTATTAAGTAAAATTCATGAAAAAACATATTATCGAACAATCTATTATTTTATACTCTATTTCTAAATGGTTATTAATTTCAAGTTTAATTGGAATTGTAATTGGTGCTATTGTTACTGTATTTCTTACCATCTTACAAACAGCAGAAGACTCAAGAGAATTAATGAGTTTTAATTACTATTATACCCTGCCCTTTGCTTTTATGTTTACGGTTTGGTTAGTAAAAACCTTTGCTCCAAATGCCAAAGGTCATGGAACAGAAAAAGTAATTGAAGCCATTCATAAAAGACATGGACAAATTGATGTCATAATTATTCCTATTAAACTTCTTGCAACTGTAGTTACTATTTTTTCAGGTGGTTCAGTAGGAAAAGAAGGTCCTGGGGCTCAAATAGGGGCAGGTGCTGCTTCTTTTATTGCTGATTTGTTCAAATTTTCTAAAGAAAATAGAAAAGTACTAGTAATTTGTGGTATTTCTGCTGGTTTTGCTTCTGTTTTTGGAACACCAATTTCTGGAGCAATCTTTGGAGTTGAAGTATTAATTGTAGGTATTATAATGTACAATGTTTTACTTCCCTCTTTTATATCTGGTTTTGCAGCTTTTACCACTGCACGTTTCTTAGGTATGGATTATACGTATTTTAATATGCGATTCTCTCAAAGTATTGATTTGGAGTTTTCATTGATTTTTCAGGTGGTGCTTGCAGGAATATTCTTTGGTTTTGTATCGGATTTTTTAATTACATTTTTAAAAAAGAGTGAGTTTGCATTTTCTAAAATAAAAATCAATGTATATTTAAAAGCCTTTTTAGGAGGTTTAATTCTAATTGGACTTACACTTATATTTGGAGAAGCCTATTTGGGTTTAGGTCTAGAAACCATTAACACTTCTTTTTTCTCAGACGCAAGTATAGCAGCTGAAATACCTTGGTATGCTTTTTTATTAAAAACTGTTTTTACCTCTTTAACACTAGCAGCTGGCGGAAGTGGTGGCGTTTTAACTCCTATCTTTTTTGTAGGTTCAACCAGTGGAAATTTATTTGCAAGCATCATTGGAGATCATTTTGCATTCTTTTCTGCTATTGGTTTTGTTTCCGTTTTAGCAGGTGCTGCTAATGCACCAATAGCAGCTACTATTATGGCCGTTGAGCTCTTTGGTGTAGAAATTGCACCTTATGCTGCTATTTCTTGTGTTATTTCTTTTCTAATGACAGGACATAGAAGTGTTTTTCCTTCACAAATTCTAAAAATGAAAAAAAGTGATTTATTGAACGTACAAATGGGAGAAGATATTGATCATACAACGGTAGATATCTCAGATGAAAATAAAATGAAGTTTTTCAAATTACAAAAAAAGATACTCTTAAAAAGAAAAAAAAGAAAACATGAGCCTAAAGATTAATTAATCTTCAATATTATTAGTAATTTTTATTTTTATTAGAAAAATATAAACTTCATTAGATATAATTTTATATTACATATTAATCAAGGTATTCCATGGAAATCAATTTTTATAGGTTAATTGACCTAAGTTTTATTTTACTCATCTTTTTCTTTACGTATCATGCGTATAAAAAACATTATTATATTAAGTTTTTTGATTTTTTTAAGCTTTTATTCTTAATTACTATTTCTGCAAAATTATCGGGTTCTACTGCATTTTTTCTAAAAAAACTACACATTATTTATGCAGATACAAATTCGGTATTACTTCTAATTGCTTTTTTACTTAATCTTTTAATTATTGCGTATTCTTTTAAATATTTTATTGCATTTATAAATGAATTTGTAAGCAGCTACAAAATTAGAAAAGCCTTTGCACTTTTACTTTCTTTTATAGAAGTATTTTTACTTGTAACATTTATTACGTATATGTTAATGCAAGTAAGTTTCATAAAAGAATATGTTTATCCTATTGTAAATAAATCGCATTCCTATAAATATGTAAAACATTTTTATATACAAGTATTAAATAAAGACTTCTTATATGTAATTATGAATGCAAATACAAAAACATCCAAAGAAGAAATTATATTTACTTCTTTTAAAAATGCTTTGTAAGCGCTTTATTTTTTAATAAAAATAAGGTTTTTTAAAGCTCTTTCGTCGTCTTTGCAAGGGTGAGTATTCATAATATTTAAGCGTTCTTTGAAGCTAAACTCTGGGGCAAGACGTAAATAAAGATCTTTAATAAAATCACTCTTAAGTTCAGGGGCATTTAAACACGAAAGTATAATACACTCTTCTTTTGCAAAGATATTTAAACGCTTAATAATTTTTTCATAATCTTTAGTAACTGCAAAACTTCCTTTTTGAAAACTAGGAGGATCAATGACAATCAAATCATAAGGCCCTTCTTTTTTTATAGCATTCCAAGATTTTAGAATATTATGAGGCATAAACTTTACTTTTTTAAGATCTAAATTATTAAGTCTGTGATTTGTTCGTCCAATATTTAAAGCACTTTTACTCATGTCAATATTAACAACTTTTAAAGCTCCTCCTTTTATTGCACAGACAGAAAAAGCGCAGGTATATGAAAATAAGTTTAATACGGTTTTATCTTTACTATTATTTAAAACATATTCATGCCCTATTTTCATATCTGAAAAAAATCCCATATTCTGATTGTTTAAAAAATGTGCTTGATATTTTAAACCAAGCTCATAAATTAGCTCTTCTTGTTTTAATTCTCCAAGAATAATTGTACTTGGCGACTTATTTAAATATCGCCTTTGAACAATAAAACACTCATATTTTTTTGCATCATACAGTTCTTTTACTAGCTTAATAATTTGCTTTTCTTCTTTTTCTTCTTTATACAAACTCAAAAACAAGATTTTGTTCATTGAATCCAAAAGAAGATATTCATATGCATTATAATAGCCTCCACGTCCATGAAAAAGCCGTTTAAATTCTTCTTTAGTATTTTGTGCATTTTTAAAAATAATTTCTTTTAACTCATCTATCTTCATACTTAACCTATATCTTTTAATTTAATTAACATTTTATAAAAAATGTCAGTAAAGTACAAGACATTTTTTACAAATTTTGATATTCTTCACTTATTATTTTAACAAAAGGTTTTTAATGGAGTTTTTAGAAGATATAAGTCTAACATGGTACATGATATTTATTTTAACAGGTTTTGTTGCAGGTTATATTGATGCAATTGCAGGAGGTGGAGGTATGATTCAAGTTCCTGTTTTACTTCTAGCTGGAATTCCTCCCTTATTTGTACTAGCAACAAATAAAATTGCTGGATTATTTGGTACCTTAATGGCCAGCATAAAATATGCTATGAGTAAAAAGATGTCCTTTACTATCGTTTTTGTTGCTATTATTCCTTGTTTAATAGCATCTTACATTGGAACATCATTGGTAATGTATTTAAGTGATGAAATAATTGCTTGGGCAATTTTAATTTCTATTCCTATTGCTTTATTATTCTTACTTAAAAAAAGTTCTTCCATAAAAGAAGAAAAAGGTCCGCTTACTAAAAAAAATATTATCCTTTGTACGGCGCCTATTGGTTTTTATGATGGATTATTAGGCCCTGGTACTGGAACATATATGACTATTGCTATGAAAAAATTTCTTAACTTAGATTATATTGTAGCAACTGCCTCAACCAAACCACTTAATTTAATCACGAATTTAGGTTCAGCAATCGCTTTTTTTGCAGCAGGAAAAATATTATGGTCAATTGCTTTACCAATGGCACTTGCAAATATGCTTGGAGCTTATGTAGGCAGTCATTATGCAATAAAAGGAGGAGAAGCTTTTATAAAAAAAGTTCTTATTACTGTTTTACTTGTAATGTTAAGTGCCAATATTTTAAAAATGATTTTAAGCTAAAGTATAAACAAAAAGTTTATACTTCAGACTTAGTTATTTTCTAGAATACAAGCGTTAATACTGTCCCATAATTTAATTCTACGTAAGAGTGCTTCTTTACAAACTTCTCGTGCTTCACTCCATTTTTCTTCATCACCTTCACATAATTCTGTAATCATATTTAAAGCCATAGGTCCATGTTCTTCTCCATCAACTTCAATATGTCTGTCAAGGTAATATACCAGTTTAGAGAGACCAGATTGAGGATTTTTATTGAATTTTCTTACAATTTCAACAAACATATCCGGAATTAAATTTTCGCGTCCAAAAGTGAAAACAGAAGCAATCAAATAAGATTTTTTAGTATTAATTACAGAAAAGGTAAAATCAATAAATTTTTTGATTTCTTCATTTACTTTTGCAATTTCTAAAGATTTTTGATACGTTTTTCCCTCATTTAAGTTATCAATAAAGGTATTAATATCAGAAGTGTTTGCTTCAACTTGTGTCATAGCATCAAGATACATTTCAAAATGGCTCATTGTTTCATTGTTTTCGTTAAAATCACTTTCTTCACATAAAACAATATCATTAATCAAACGCCGTGATAGTCTATGCCCTTTTGGAGTCCAAGGTACATTTGTATTTGTCAATTCTCTTTGTAAAGATTTTAATAAAGACATAAAATCCCAAACTGCAAATACATGCATTTTCATAAAAACTTGAATGCTTTTAATCGAATCAACATTCTTATATAAATCATGCGCAATAAGCTCTTGTCTTAAAGGCTCTAAATCGTTTTTCATTTTTTCTATTTCTGTCATGTCATGTCTTTTCAATAATTTCTTTTTTAGCAAGTATTAAATATAAATTTATATACTTAAAAAAACGTTGTATTATACATGAATTTTATAAAGATGAGAGTTTTTATTTATTATTTATATTCTCAAGAGAAAATTCATTCCTTAATGCGAGTCTTGCGTTTTTGTCTACTAGGGAGAAAACACGGTCAATACTATCCTTTAAAACAGTTTTTTTATGACCCTTTATTTTAATAAAAGTACAATCTATTTTATCGTTTAAGATAAAGAATTCTTTATAAAACAAATGATTTTTAATTCTTTTATTTGTTTTTGAGACATAATTACTTTTTTCAAAACCTTCTCGTCTATTGTTTAATCCAATTATATTTTGGCAATCCGTATAAATAACAAGTTTATATTCACTTAAATCTTTTTCTTGTAAAGCAAAAAGTAGTATTTGAAGCTCTGCTAATGTAGAAGAGGTATCAATAAAGCGTTTATTTTTAATTAGGGAATGAATATCATTAGTATTGATTTGTTTTTTACTTAGATATACATAAGAGCCATAAGCTATTTTTGTTTGAGGATTAACACTAGAATCAGTAAATAAGTATAATATATCTTTCATAAAGAGCCTAATAATAGAGTTTATAGTGAATTTTAACTAAAAAACCCAATATAAACTATTAAATATATTTTACTTGAAAAAAATATCTCTCTCTTTTTTTATATTTACTTTCTTTTTTGAAAGCATTTTATCAATAATAAGAACACAAAAAATTGAAAGAAGACCAAAACCAACGATTGCTAAAAATAATATATAGAATATTTGCATTTTTTTCCTTAGTGATACTGAGTATCATTATATTATAAATAATCTTAAATAGAAATTTTTTTTAATTCACTTAAAAACGAAAAATAAAGACCTAGGTCTTTATTTACTTTCTAAGGTAAGAAGTTTCACCCCAAAAGCAACAAAAACAAAACCAGTAAAAGCTCTAAAAGATTTTTGTAAAATAGAATCTTTATTTTTAGTTTTTATTTTTGAGAGTAAAATAATCATGCTTGAAAACCAAAGCGTATTTAAAAAAGCATGTATAGTAATTAATAAAAAAGCATAAAAGAATGAAGCGCTGGTATTTGGAATAAATTGAGGAAAGGCAGCTAAATAAAACATTGATACCTTAGGATTCAAGGCATTCGTTAAAAAGCCTTCTAAATAAGCCATTTTAATTGTGCTTTTTTTCTTTTTGCTATTATTTACATTTTTAAAATCTTGATTTTTTAAAGAACTCCCTAATGCTTTTACCCCAATAAATATTAAATAAAATGCCCCTAATACTTTTACAATAAAAAATGCTTCAGCAGAAGAGGTCAAAATAACAGAGATTCCAAGAATAGATAAAGCTCCATGTAAATAAAAAGCAGAGATAAAACCAGCAATGTTAGCAAAACCGGCATTTTTACCAGATATGGGCACTGTTTTTGCAAGTAAAAGACCATTAGGCCCAGGAGATACAACCAAAAGAATTGCAACAAAAGTAAAAGCCATTATTTCAATAAGTGTCATGAAAGTCCCTTAAACATTTGCTTATATAGTATAGTAATTAAGCTTAGAAAAATAAATTTAGTGAAACATTAAATATAAATATCCGCTAATACTAATAATAAAAAGAAAAGTGCAGTTCCAATAAAAATATGCCAAAAATTTTGGATTCACAGGAAACTCGTATTCTTTGCTTTTTGGTTCTGTACTACGAGATCTATCCATCATCGCATGCACAGTAAAAACGACAGCTACTATCATACAGCTCATTAGAAAAAAATATAATTGCATTAATTACCTTATTAAAAATCACGGAATTCTATAATAAATAAACTTAAAATACATTTATTTATAATGTTTATAGTTATTTATATTATAAACCTTTAAGGTATGTAACAATTAAAATGAAAGTATTAAGGAAGAAGATTCTTAGAAGTATTCATTTTCATAAACTTACTTTTTTTTAAAAACCGATGTCTATTATTAGATACCCACATGTATAAGCCATCCATTAAAGATAAAGGGAAGATATCAATTATATTGAGCATAGGCCATAAAAAGGACATAGAAAGAGAAATTTGGCTAAGCGCTTTACTCTTATTGTAAGCTTTTTCATTTTTAATTAATATTAAACTTTTATTACCTTGCTCTTCTTGATGATACTTTTTAATTAGCTCTTTTGCACTTTTACTATTAAAAGCTGCAAAATAAAAAATCTTATTTTTATCTCTTTTTATAATAAAATTTACAGCCTTAATACAAAAAGCACAGCTATCATCAAAAATAATGACTTGCGCATTTTTTTTCATTTTATTCTACATTTAACATTTTATTTGTTGAGGCAATCAAATGATGAATATTATCTGGTTCAATAGAAGCATGTCCTGCACTTAATCCAATCAGTAGCTTAGAGTTATTTAATTCTTTATGTAATAACCAAGCATTGTCAAAAGGACAAACTATATCGTAACGCCCATGAATAATACAAGTAGGGATATCTTGAATTTTATAACAATTTTCCAAAATTTGATTTTCTTTTATAAAAAAGGCATTCACCATATAATGCGCTTCATGACGTGCGAGCGTCCAAGAAGCTTCATCATTTGTATTCGCTTTTAAAAACTCTTCATTAGGAACAAGCGTTACACAAGAAATTTCCCATTTACTCCAAGCCTTGGCTAGTTTTTTAGCTGCTTCTTTATTTTCTCCTGTTAAAACACTATACGCTCTTTTTACAAAAGATTTTTCAGAACTAGCAGGTAAGGATTGTAAATATTCTTCCCAATAATCAGGAACCATTCTTGCAGCAGGACCATTATCAAATGCCCACGCAGTATCTGTTTTTCTTCCTAAAAAAACACCTCGTAAAACCAAACTTTTAACCCTTTGTACATGTTCTTGAGCATATAATAAAGATAAAGTAGAACCCCACGATCCTCCAAAAACATGCCAAGAATCAATACCTAGCTTATTTCTTATTTTTTCGATGTCTTCTATTAAAAAGTGGCTTTCATTGTTTTCTAAACATCCATGAGGAAGTGATCTTCCACAGCCTCTTTGATCAAATAATATAATTCTATACTCTAATGGATTAAAAAAACGTCTGTCATTCTTAGAGCATCCTCCTCCTGGACCACCATGTAAAAAAACAACAGGTTTCCCATTTTTATTTCCACACTCTTCCACATATATCTCGTGCAAAGAATCTACTTTTAAGTAAAAGTCATTATAGGGTTCAATTGGGGAGTAAAGTTCATTCATTTATTTTCCTTCTTTTCTATTCTATTCTATATTAGTAATAGTATAACCTTTTTCTTTTAGAAGTTCTAAAATACCCTCATCACCTACTAAATGAAGTGCTCCAAAAAGAATTAACTCAACTTCTTTATTCCTCAACATTTTTACAATCTTTGGCAACCATGCTTTATTTCTTTCTATTAATAAAGAGTGATACAGTTTAGGAAATTTATTTTTCCAAGAATCTAAAGAAACTTTTTTAAGTGCTTCATTATCCCCTTGCCTCCACGCTTTTTTCATCAAAGAAAATTCTTTTTCGATATTATTTAAATCCTTTAGCATATACTTTACAAAAGCACTTTCATCGTTTTTTCCCATATTGGCTAAAAAGTCCAGTTGTTTGAAAACACTTTCTAAAAACTTAATTTTCTTTTTATCACTTATGGCTTTTTTTGAATAAAATTCATCCACCCCAATACCAACAAGTGAGAGTTTTTTTAATTCTTCCATCATTAAAGTAATACTTAACATACCTGGTTTTAATTTGGCTACATTTGAATAAGGTATATTTTCTTTTTTTAAATATAATTTTAATTCTTTTAGTGTTTTATTATCCAAATAATCAGCCAAGGTTTTATTTTTTGAATACAAGGTTTTTCTTAAAATCAAGGGCCTAAAAGAAGCTTGTGAGAATTTGTTTGTGTCTGCTTCAAATACTATAGTAGAAGATCTTTTATATGCATAATCAAAGGCTTTAGGTAGAGGATAATCATCTTTATTTAATAAATGTATCGTTCCTGCAATAAAAAGATGTGTACCATTTTTTGATATTTTCCAAACAGGAGACTGTGCAAATGCATTTACAAATAAGATGCAAAAAATAAAAACAATATATTTAAGTTTCATAATAATCCTTTTAATCTATAAACAGTTTTAACTAAAATCAGCTTAAGTTTTATAAAAAAAGTTTCTCTTATTATTCTTTTTACAAATCATTCAAAAGACAAAAGGAAGAACAAGCACTATTACTTTATTAAATACTGTCTCTAAGGTTAAACAAAAATTGTGAAATAACCAGAGATAAGTTATTATGAATTATTGTTCTGCCGAAACTTCATAATGATTTACTGAAAAAGAAAAAATTAGTTTTATCATAAAAAATAAGGAAATTAAAATAAACCACAAAGGTAAAGTAAAATACAAAATCAGAATAAGTCCATAAAACACCAAATTAGCAGCAATAAAGCGCTGAAGTCTTTTTCCCATCAATGCATTTACAATACAGGCTGCACCTATTGTATATACTGTAAAAATAAAAGCATATACAAAATAAGCATCTAATAAAAAAGCAATCACAAGAAGATGTATATGAAATAAAATAAAATAGAGCCTCTTTTTTGATTGTTTTACATAATGTTCATTCGTAGAAAAAGTAAAGTTAGCTATACAACCCGCCATAATATCAGCTACTAAGATAAAAGCTGCAATTATTTTCCACGTTATTATTTCTTGTGTATCCCATGAATAATTAGCAAAAATAAAATAAGTAGCTATAAAGCAGAAGAGAAAAATAGCTATTAATTCTACTATACTTTGTTTTTTTCCAAATACATCATGAAAGAAATCATTTATTTTTATGTATTTCACTTTTATCCTTCGTTGTATTTTTTTTCTAAAGAAAGTGCTTTATGATCAAGTTTACTTAAGGCCAGCGCTTTTATTTCATCTTTATTAAACCAAGATTGAAAATGATCTTTAGAGACAGTACGAATATATATCTTAGCTCTTAAAGATATATGGCTGTACTCATGTTTAATCTCCCCCAAACAAGTATCGTAGCGTTCTACTTCTAAGGCTTCATATTGTTTAAAACTCCATAAACCTTTTAAAAGATTGTTTTCATTTTGAAATAAAGCATATTTTTCTTTATATTTGTATATTACTAAGTGTCTTTTTCTTAATTCTTTTTGTTTTTTAGGCTTTTTTTCTGGGTATAAAATAGCATCATCTTTCCCTTCACATCCTTCACTTAAAGGACAGAGGGTACATAAAGGTTTTTTACTAGTACATACTTGTGAACCTAAGTCCATTAAAGCCTGATTATATTCATAAGCATGTTTTTTATAAGAAGAAAATAACTTATGAGATAAGACCCAAAGTTCTTTATCTTTTGCTGTTTTTGTTTTATAATACCTGTATAAAATTCTTTTTACATTAGCATCCAAAATAGGAACTTCTTTTCCAAACGCAAAACATGCAATAGCGTTAGCAGTAGAAGGACCAATTCCAGGTAGTTCTAATAAGTGCTCTACAGAAGAAGGAAGATTCTTTTGAACTATTTGTGCAGTTTTATGAACATTTCTGGCTCTTGTATAATATCCCAAACCTTCCCATGCTTTTAACACATCAGATTCTTCTGCATTGCACAGACTTTCAAAACTTGGGAATTTTTCTAGAAACTGAAAATAAAATCGTTCAAGTACCGTTTTAACTTGTGTTTGCTGAAGCATAATTTCACTCAAATAGATATGATAAGCATTATTCGTATTTCGCCAAGGAAGTTCATGCCTTCCATGTTTTTCATACCAAGTAAGTAAAACTGTTTTTTTCATATACAAAAATCTTTTATTTTTAAAAGTATTATATTGTATTAAAATTTATCTTACTTGAAAACATTCTTTTTTATATACGTAAAACTTATTTATTACTTGAAAGTTAAGCTTTTATTTCAAAGCTTTTAACAAATCCTTATCCCCTTTTTTATGCTTCAAAATTTAAGAGTAGTTCATATACATGTATTATTTAAAGCTATTTGAAGAAGTATAATCTTTTACAAAAGCAATAATATCTGCATACTTGTCAATGTTATTTAATACAATATCCACCAACTTAGGATCAAAATGTTTGCCACTTTGATCTCTCATTAATGTTAATATATCTTCAAGTTTCCATGGTTCTTTATAACATCTTTTATGAGACAGAGCATCAAAAACATCTGCAACAGCGGTGATTCTTCCAAAAATATGAATGTCCTCTCCTCTTTTTTTGAGAGGATAACCAGAACCATCAAATTTTTCATGATGTTCATAAGCAATAGTTGCTGCCGCTTTAAAGATTTCTCTTTTTGATGATTTTAAAATTTTATATCCAATACTTGCGTGTTTTTTCATGATTTTAAACTCTGCTTCATCTAATTTACCAGGTTTTAAAAGGATGGAATCAGGAATTCCAATTTTTCCAACATCATGCATAGGAGATGCCATTTGTAAAAGTTGGGCTTCTTTTTGGGACAAACCATAATCCAGTGCCAAGTGATATGAAAATTCAGAGACTCTGTGGACATGTTTAGAAGCCTCTTTTGATCTTTTTTCAACAACTTCACCTAAGCGCTCAATTACTTCTTTTTGGGTATCTATAATCTCTTTGCTTAAAGAGATGTTATTAAAAGCAATGGCAATATTATTGGAAAAAATTTCTGTGAGTTGTTTATCTAATTCATTTATATTTTCACATCCTGATATGTATATTAAATACTTAATATTGTCATTAAATTTAAAGTAACCGAGATAAGAGTTATCATCAAACTGTGTTGTCTCTTTTTCTATGGCATCTAAAATTAATGTTCTTACATTTTGATTGATTTCTTTAAAACGTTTAATATTTTCATATTCTCCTGTACCTGCTAATATTTTATAGCTGTCTTCTCTTTGTTCTATGGAGAGTGCACTGTTTGTATTCAGAATCAAAGAAGTATTGTTTAAATTTAGAATAGAAATCAATTGAGTAAGAACTCCTTTTGCAAATAGTTCTAAAGAGCGTTCTTCATTGATTGACTTTGTTGATTCAATAATCTTTTCCAATCCATCTCTGCTTTTTTGAATAACCATTAAGTCTTGATAAGACCTAATGGCAGTCACTATAGAAGAAAACAATTTTTTAGAGGTAAGCTCTGTTTTTTCTTTGTAGTCATTGATTCTGTATTTTACAATGACTTCTTGTTCAGGGGCACATCCTGGTTGTCCTGTTCGTAATATTATACGAACAATGTTATTGTTTAATTCTTCTCTTATTTTTTGTGCCACCATTAATCCCGCATTTTCAGTTTCCATAACCACATCTAAAAGAATTACGGCAATATCAGGAGTATTTTGTATTACTTCGAGCGCTTCTTTCCCACTATATGCATTAATGAGTTCTGCTTTTTTTCCATCTAATTCAAAATGCCCCAAAACCGTTTTTGTTATTTCATGAACAGCAACTTCATCATCTACTATAAGTATTTTCCACGTATCATTCAGTAAAGTTTTTTTCTTTTCTTTTTTTGAAAAATTTATTTTAGCCATTGAATACCTTTCTCTCTTAAAATAACCATTAATAAATATTCTACTCTTTCAAATAATACCTTAATTTTAATGCTTAGATTTCTTAACATAAGAAGTCTTTTTTTGCCTATACAATAATACTACACTCCTAAGCTAATAGTCTTATTAAGAAAATTATTAGTTTATCTTATTAATCTAATAACTTTAAACAAAATTTAAATAATCGGAATAACTTATGTTTTAATCAAAGTATTATTAATAAAAGAATATATTTGAATTATCTACATTATGGAAGGTCTTTCCTTTGAGTAAACGAAATAAAATATATTTAGTTTCCTTATTTTTAATAGTTTTAAGTGCCTTGTTTATGCTAAAAGAAATTGAGGATAAAGAAGAAAAAGGGCTTCGTAACTTAACAGAAACCGTGTTAATAATAAAAGACTTACAAAATAATGTATTATTTCTAAGACGGAATGAAAAAGATTTTTTACTAAGACATAAAGAAAAATACAGTTTGGATTTTACAAAAAACTATATAAAAACTCAAAAAAATATCACTTCTTTAATAAATCATTTAAAAAAAGAAAAAATTAACACCAGTGAATTGTTAAAATTTAATCATACGGTCAAAGAATATAAATTATTATTTAAAACAATTGTAGACACACAAAAGATCTTTGGACTGAATGAAAATAAGTCTAAATATTTAGACCTAAGGCAAACGGCCCATGCATTATTAAAAGACGTTAAATTAAATAAAAAAATGCTTTCAGATGTTCTACAGTTAAGAAGGCATGAAAAAGATTTTTTATTAAGAAAAGATTTAAAATACAGAGCCTTGTTCTTAAATAAAGAAAGCACTATTTTTATAGCTATTAAGAATGAAAAAAGAATTAATTTACTCAAACAATACAAACAAAAGTTTTTAGAGCTCGTCACACTTCAAGAAAAAATAGGACTGAATGAAAACTTGGGACTTATTGGAAAAATGAGAAGCTCAATTCATAAAAGTGAAAATATATTAGATATTTTAGCAAATAAGTTTATAAAAGATATTGAGAATAAATCTGTAGAACTGATTCATTTAACCTATATTTTCATTATGATATTATTTGTAATTGTTATTTTAATAATGACTATTTTAGTTAAATTTTTTATGAGTGAGTCGAAAATAAACGCATTAAATCTCTTAAATAATGAATTATCAAAAACCTTAAATAATCTTGAAAAAACACAAGATAAATTAATCGAATCAGAAAAAATGGCAAGTTTAGGGGGGCTTGTTGCAGGTGTTGCACATGAAATTAATACTCCTTTAGGCATTGCTCTAACAGGTATCACCTATTTTGACGAAATTTCGCATAATATTCATCAAATCTATGAAACACAAGAAATGACACAAGAAGATTTTGAAAAATATTTAGACGATTCAAAAGATATTTCCAGCCAGGTGCTAAAAAACATACAAAGAGCATCCGATTTGGTGCAATCTTTTAAACAAGTATCTGTTGATCAAACAAGCGAAATTAAAAGAGAGTTTTATGTTAAGGATTATATTAATAGTATTATTCTATCAATACACAACCAAATCAAAAGAACACACATCACAATTGAAAATAATATTCCCTCTGATGTAAAAATAAATTCTTATCCCGGTGCCTTTGGACAAGTCATTACAAACTTAATACTTAACTCACTAATACACGGATATTCAAACAAAGATAAAGGTCTTATATCCTTTTCTCTAAAAAAAGAAAAAAATAATATTCTATTACATTATAAAGACAATGGTAAAGGAATCAAAGAAAGCGACCTTCCTCATATTTTTGAACCATTTTTTACCACTAGAAGAGGTATTGGAGGAACGGGTTTAGGCTTGAATATCTTGTACAATATTGTTAAAAAACAATTTGGGGGAGAAATTTCATGTGCTAGCAAAATCAATGAAGGGGTAGATTTTACTATTATTATTCCTACAGATTAAAAAGGCAATATCCTTTAAATTTCTATTAAGAGATATTCTTTTTTGTAGGCAAAGCCATTGTTTTGGTAGATTGCTTAAAAAAATGGAGAGAAGAAATGATTAAATAAAAGAAGCTACGTAAAAGCACTGATTAAGAGTTTAGGTGCTATCATTCAAAGATAAATTATTATAAAACAATCAATATACTAAGCTTTTATCTATAACATGATCGCGTAACTCAGAGGTAGAGTACTTCGTTGACATCGAAGCGGCCATTGGTTCAACTCCAATCGTGATCACCAAATAACCCTTCTTTTAATAATACTTACTAGTTAAAAATGATTATAAGCATTCAGCTTAAAATTAACACCAAAATTAATATGCCCCTTTACAAAAAGAGTAGATAAAAAAGCAAGTAATAAAATCAAAGACACAAAAGGTAAACTTAGAGGAGAATACCTTTATTTTATAAAAAAATCACCATTTTAATTTGATTATTAAGTCATGTCATATTAGTGCTTTTTATTTTAGCGAACCATAAACGTAAGAGTAGTTGTTTCTTCTACTGTTTTTACTTTATTCTTTAAGTGTTTTAATTTTACATTGTTTTTTACTACATCTTTATGCGTAGTAGATATTATCCACGCGCCTTTACTTACAACTCGGATTTGTGCTTTTCCATCAACAATATATGAAAGTAATGAAAACTTTTCATCTTGTCCAAAAGTATTACTTGATGCTGTAATATATTCCATACTAGAATTGGCAGTAATTGGCTCACCATAGAATAAAACATCAAAACTAAGCAAGTCCCCTACTTTTACATTAGATAAATCGTTTAAAGGAATAAGTTCCAATCCTTGTTTTAAAGCTTTGATTTTTTTCCATTTTCCAAGAGTAATATATGATTTCGCTGTTCTTTTTGCCTGCAATGAGCTAATAACACTTTGTATATTCTTAGCTTTATCAATACTGGTAAACTTTAACCTGCTACGATTTTTTTTATCAATATATTTTAATAAATATGTTTCATGAGACTTGGCTTCCAGCGTATAAACACCCTCTTTACTATTTTCCTTAAAGGCAATTTTTTGCAAAGCAATATCGTAATCATAAACATCAAAGTTTTTTGTTTTTTGTTTCTCAAGAGCTAAAGAAGAAGCAGGAATTCTTAAGTTTATCTTTTTTAAATCAGGACTTGTAAGACTAAACTCTTTAATATTTACTTTTCCATTATAAGAATTTAACATATCATCAATGGGCGTTTTATGTCCCCAACCAAGACTAACAGAAGCAGAAGAAGGACTATAGTTTTTAGACTCCAAGGCGTTAACCCAAAGCATATGAGAAAACATTGAATTTGTAACAAAAAGAAGTACAAATAATAATTTTTTTAGGTGGTTCATTTTTTTCCTTAATATTATTTAAATGCAATTTGCATTTATCTTAAATTTTATTTTCATAAAAAACAGACATGACAAGCAAGATATAAAAAACATTTATCAGATGAATATCTCGACTGTATCAATATAGTAGCACTTAAGACAAAGTTTCAAATTTCTTTGATTTTTTGTTAATAATATTGATAATCTATTTCAAAAATAGGGTATTATATCAGAAAAAATAAGGTTAATAATGACCCTCGACCAAATAGATAAGAATAAAACTGCATTAATAACAAAATTAGATACTTCAGGAGTTTTACTTAAAAAATTTTATGACATGGGGTTTATTGAAGGTAGCCAAATAACATTAATTAGAAAATCACCCTTAAATGATCCTATTGAAGTGAAAATATCTTCTTATCATATTACATTAAGAATACAAGAAGCTAAATGTATTAAGGTTAGATATGAGTAGTATTCAAGTAGCATTAGTTGGACAACCTAACTGTGGAAAATCAACTATTTTTAATATGCTTACAAATGTAAAACAACATATTTCAAACTACCCAGGGGTTACTATTGATAAAAAAGTAGGCTCTTTTAATTTCTTAAATAAAAAGATTGATGTTATTGATCTACCGGGTACTTATTCTTTTTCATCTTTTTCAGTAGAGGAAAAAATCACAAGAGATTATATTTTAGACCAAAATACAGATATTATTTTAAATACCTTAGATGCTTCAACACTAAGACGAAGTTTATATTTAAGTATGCAACTTTTAGATATGAAAAAACCTACAATAATAGCTTTTAATATGATAGATGTTGCAACACAAAACGGTTATCACTTTGATTTTTCTAGCTTAGAAAAACTGTGTAATGCAAAATTAATTCAAACAGTAGCTAATAAAAAAGAAGGTTTAATCCAAGTAAAAGAAGCCATAATTGAAGTTGATAATAACAAAAAAAACTATGTAAGTAAGGCCATTTCTTACTCTCATTTAGAAAAACATATAAATATCATTCAAAACCTACTTCAAGTCTTTAGTCTTGAATATTCTTCTTTTTATATTGCTATAAAACTTTTTGAACAAGACAAGCAAATTTTGGATTATGTAAAAAAGAATGTACAAGACAGTGATTCAATACTTAATGAAGTAAAACAGCAAGAAGAATTATTTGAAAAAGAATATGGAAAAACAGCTTCCTCTCATATTGTAAAAACAAGATATGACAAAGCAGACGAATGGCTTAAAATATGCACAAAAAAAACAAATACAAAAAAAACACTAAGCAATAAAATTGATGAAATAATATTAAATAGATTTTTGGCTTTACCAATTTTAGGACTTATAATATTTTTATTGTATCAACTTTCAATTGTTTACGGTTACGAACTAACTAATTATACTTGGCCACTCCTAGCTGCTTTAAAAAACCTTGTTATTTCGTTTTTCCCAAATGAAAATATTACCTCCATTCCTTATATCACACAATTAGCAATTTGGATGATGAACAGTGTTAATGCTTTGCTTAATTACCTTCCCATATTTTTAATACTTTTCTTTTTAATAGCTTGTTTAGAGGATGTAGGATATATGCCGCGTATGGCTTTTATTTTAGACAGGCTTTTTTCTCGTTTTGGTTTACATGGAGAATCTACTCTTCCTTTAGTCCTAGGTGGAATTTTTGCAGGAGGTTGTGCCGTTCCAGGGGTTATGGCAACAAAAGGAATGAACGATAAAAAAGCACAAATGATTACAATGTTAACCGTTCCTTTAATGAATTGCCTTGCAAAAATACCTTTTTATACACTTATAATTGCAGCTTTTTTTAAAGAAGACATGGCCATTATTATGTTCTTAATTTCAACCGTAACTATATTTATTGCCTTAAGTGTGGGGAAAATTTTATCTCTTAGCCTTTTTGTTTCTTATGAAACGACTCCATTTATAATGGAACTACCTTCTTATCATTTACCAACACTTAGAGGTATTCTAATAAAAGTATATGATAGAATCTGGCTTTATCTTAAAAAAATTGTAAGCATTGTAGCAGCCGTTGCAGTTGTATTATTTGTGTTAATTCAATTTCCAGGCATTTCTAAAGAAAAAAAAGAAGTCTTTGATGCCCAAGCCCTTAAAATGCAAAAAGATTTTTATAAAAGAATAAAAACAAATGCTTATTTTTCACATATTGATGAAAAAAGTGAGTTTAAAGCTTATATAAACTACTACAATACCTACCGTTCAAAACGTATGAATACAACAAATAAAAGTACAGCTAAAAGTATTGATGCTTCTTATATAGAAAAAAATCCTATCTTCTTTGCATTTGTAAAACCCAAAAGAGATAAAGAAGCTAGAAAAATCAACAAAGCTTTTAAAAAATTTATTCGAGCTAGAAAAGCACTTTTTAGAAATCTGAAAAATGAAAAAGTAGAAAACTCTGCCCTTGGCATGATGGGGAAATTTTTTGTTCCACTTACACAATATGCGGGATTTGATTGGAAAATAAATGTAGCATTTTTAAGCTCTTTTGCCGCAAGGGAGAGTTCAGTTGCAACCATTGGAGCTTTATACGAAAACAATAATGCAGCAAATTCTATAAACAATAATGCAATAGCAAGCTCAAACTTATACACACAAGTAAGTGCCATAGCCATTCTTGTTTTTATGGCTTTAACACCACCTTGTATTGCAACAATGATTATGATTAAAGTTCAAACCAATTCTTATAAATGGATGATATTTGCAACTATTTATCCCATCATTTTAGGAATATTAGCAGCTATTTTGGTAAATATTGTAGGAAATAACTACTCCTTAAGTGGAGTAGAAACAATGAGCTTCTTTTATATCACTGTCATTTTAATAACCATACTCCTAGGCTTAATCCCTAATTCAAAAAAAAAGGAAATATATGTATAAAAAAATTTTAATTTCACTTAGTTTACTAGTAGGTAGTGCACAAGCACATACGGCAATCATGTCTTGTTTTGACAATGGAGATGAAAATATTGTATGTGAAGGTGGCTTCTCAGACGGAAGTAGCGCCAGTGGTATCTTGTTTTTTATTAAACAAAATGAAACAACAGTCATGGAAACCAGAATGAATGAAGACAGCGAAGTTGTATTTAGAAAACCTCAAGGCGCTTATACTGTTCATTTTGATGCAGGAGAAGGTCATAAAATAGCTATAAAAGGGGAGGACATTGTAGAATGAGTATAGAAGAATATATTTTTACAGGTCTTATTTTAGCACTTGCTTTAGGCTATATTTATAAATCTCTTTTTAAAAGCAAGGGCTGCGGTTCTTGTGGATGTGGAGATGAAAAAAGCAAAATATCTAAAACAAAATGCAGTGATTCTTAAGATGGAAAATGTAATTGAAGTAAAAAATCTAAGCCATGCTTATGGGAAAAAAAAGCTTTATGACAACTTGAATTTTAGCGTTAAAAAAGGTCAAATCGTTGGACTTTTAGGTAAAAATGGCGTAGGAAAAACAAGTTTGATTAACATCTTGATGGGATTTTTAAAACCTCTTGGAGGGGAATGTTTAATATTTGGAGAGAATTCTTCATCTTTAAGTGAAAATACCAGGAAAAGAATTGGTTTATTGCATGAAGGGCATCAAACCTTTGAGTTCATGACTATTGAACAAATTGAAAAATTCTATGCTCCCTTTTATGAAAAATGGCGTAAAGATATTTATTATGAATTAATGGACTTATTAGCCCTGCCAAAAACACATAAAATATCTAATATGTCTTATGGTCAACGCTCACAAGTAGTTCTTGGACTAATTTTTGCACAAAATCCTGATTTATTAGTACTTGATGATTATTCTATGGGTTTAGATGCAGGTTACAGACGCTTATTTTTAGATTATTTGCATGATTTTGTCAAAAGTGAGCAAAAAACAGTCTTTGTTACTTCACATGTAGTGCAAGACCTTGAACACTTAATTGATGAAATCATTTTACTTAACAAAGGGGGAGAAATATTAAAAACAAATTTAGATGATTTATTGAGCAACTTTAAATCCTATACTCTTGATTTTACGCTTCCAAATGATTTAAAAATTAGAGAAATTGAGCGTTTAGTTAAAAGTGATGTTATTAGAAATATAGAAGTATCTAAAAACTCTCTTAGGCTTTATTCTTATGAAAATGAACAAGAAGTACTTAAAAATCTACAAGCATCACATACTGTTTTTGCACAGCTTAATAATGCCAATATAAACAGAAAAGAAATCAATTTAGAAGATGCTTTTATTGGTTTAATGGGGAGATATTAATGTTTCAAGCTATTTTAAGAAAAGAGTTTCTCAAAATAAAATATATCTATATCGCTTTGATAATTTTATTTATTACTGCTTTATTGTATTTATATATAAGCACCTTACAAAGTTTTACTAAAATAGAACCACATAGTATGTTATGGTATCAAGCCGTACATATTGGAAATATTTATTACGATGTTTTAAAATTCCTGCCTTCTTTTGCAGCTTTTGTACTTGCACTTGCACAATTTCTTCCTGAAATTCATAAAAAGAAGTTTAGAATTCCACTTCATTTACCCATCAATCAAAATAAGATGGTTTTTTTGTATTTAAGTGTTGGTTTATTGCTTTTATCTTTAATAAATAGTATTTTATTATTGTCTTTGTATTTTATCTCTTGTATTTTTTACCCTTCTTTGATTGCTATATCTTCAATACAAACTGCTCTTCCTTGGGTGCTAGCATCATTTGTGGTTTATACTTTTTGCGTTGCAATTATGATAGAACCTTATTTTAAAAGAAAATTCTTTTTATGTGTGTTAATGATTATGATAGTTTCATTATTTTTCTTAAATGACAAATACCAAGGATATAACAACCTTTATGCTTTTTTAGGGCTCTTACTTGTTTTATCATTATTTATGCCTCTGCTGTCTTTATATCGTTTTAAAAATGGGCATTATTCTTTATTAAAAGAAAAAAGTTTTATTCCTAAACTTTCTTTTTTTGTTTTCCTTATATTGTTTTTAACTTCTTTTAGTTTTTTTCTCCCCTTTAATACAAAAGCACTTTCAAAAAATATTGATTTAGCTACTTATGTATTTTATTCAGCACCAAAAAAACAATTTATGTATAAACAACACTTAGGTTATCATCATTTTTTATATGGAAATGACAAAGGGGAAAAACTTAGTTTAAAGGAGTATGAAAAAGCCTTACCCTTTATTTATTGGAGAAATCTTGACATACAGAAAAAACTGCCTATTGTAGTTGATGGTATTTCATATGACAAAAAAACAATAAAAAAAGCAAGACAGAGTTTTAAATTTTCTTATAACAATGTAAATGAAAATATAAATCAAGTATCTCTTTATCCTTTATTTAACCCAAGCAGTAAAAAAGGAATTATTTACTTTCCTAACCTAATGTTTAATCTTGATAAAGATTTCTCAATTTATGACTCAGAAGACAACACTAAAAACCTAAAATTAAGTAAAAAATACACTCTTGCTTTGAAAAATAAAGGGTTTACCTTTCCAGCTAAGATAATTGCAGGAAAAACGACTAATATGAAACCTTTAGATGAAGGTTATTTTGTGCTTGATAATAAAGATAAACTTTTTCATTTTAAAAGATATGATGATGAACTGTTTATAAAAAATATCGCTTATGATTCAAAAATAAAAATCAAGCAAATAAAAATTTCAGAAAGCAGAAAAAAAGAATTTTATGGTCTAATAATAGATGA